>OGPC01000121.1_pt1 | contig 78132 bp, 66 predicted proteins | sample 1552911 | NCBI WGS metagenome assembly OGPC01 (sample SAMEA2580248, study PRJEB22360) | human gut metagenome | biome: human gut; feature: human-associated habitat; material: faeces | place: Denmark | collected 2008/2010 | reverse complement strand
GGCAGACGCCCGGGACTTAAAATCCCGTGGGTAGTGATACCCGTACCGGTTCGATTCCGGTCTGCGGCATGACTTTAAAGAGGGAGAAACGTTGATTTTACAGCGTTTCTCCTATTTTTTTGTTATTTTAAATTTGATTACAGTTGATTACACTTTTATTTTAAACATTATCTATTCACATCTAAAACATTTTTCATAATATCATAAGTTTCTTTTTTTGATGTCTGTTGACGGATATAATGAAAAGTTGTTCTTGTATCTGAATGACCTAACATTGTAGACAGTTGGTTTAAAGGAACTCCAGCTTCGTAAAGCATAGTTGCTACGGTAAAGCGAATTTGATGACTTGATCTATATGGAATATTTAATGGTGCACAAACCTTATTTTTGAGATAGCGATTAAAGGAATCCGCAAAAAGAGGTTTGCCATTACGCATGAATAAATATTCTCCCTCTGGATATAAGTGAATTGTCTTATCAACAATTTTCTTTGCCTGTGCAGTAAGAGGAATATAACGAAAACCCTCAGTTTGATTTCCCTTAATACGTTCTTCAATGGTATATTCTACTCCAGAAAAAGATAAATCATCATTCATAGTCTGATGTTTTCTTATGGAACGTGAAATATAAATTTTGTCGTTTTGAATATCTGTTTTTTTTATGCTAAGGAGTTCCCCTATACGAACACATAAATAAAAAGCTAATTGAACTGCTAGAGAATACTCTTCATCATTGCAACATAGATAATCTAAAATCTTTTTACGTTCTTCCAGTGTATAGTTACATTTATCGGAAGAAGTAGGTTTACATCGAGTTTGAAATTGCTTAAAATCAACATCGCGCATAGGATTATTTTGTATTAACTTAAGTCGTATGGCGTGCTTGAAAATTCCATTAAGCAGACTTTTAACGTTTATAAGTCGCTTATACGTGATAGCATGATTAATCGTTATTTCTAAGAAAAAAGTTTCAATATCAAACATTTCAACAGTTACTACTTTTTTTTGAGCGAATGAATTTTCTCTTAAAAAACAATTCCAATCATTTTTATTTTCTTTAATAGTTTTAGGATCAGTTCCCGTGTCACGTCTCCAGATCATCCAAAGTTCAAATAATTTTTCAATGGATAAAAGGTTAAGGTTAGCGATTTCAATTTTCTTTTTGTAATCGGCAATGATGGCTTCTTCGATTTTCTTCCTTGTTGACTTAGCTATTTGTTTTCTTCCGTGGGGTTTGGTGGAATCAGGTAAATATGTATACCAACGTCCATTGGTTCCCTCTGTTATTGCATATGGATGCTGTTTAAGAATTGCATTATTGTTCATAACTTCAATTTTTTTCAGCACATCTTCCGAATCTAATATACCACATGCATTAAGAAAATCCAATTCATTTAAAAGATATAATTTTTTGTTTTCCATTATTTTAGCTCCATTCATTTAGAATGAAGCTAAAGTGATTTTGCACAATATAAAATGAAAAAAGAGTCTAATTCAATTGGACATTAGAAGAGAGGTATCTTTTTAGAGTTTAAACATAGCTTTATATTTTTTCTTACAGTCATAATAGGTAGAACGAGGTAATTTAGATAGTTTTATCTTAGATTCTTCAGAAAGTTGTTTAAAGTGAGGATCCTTTTGTGCATTAGTTAAAAAATCTATGTATTGTATTAAACGATTATCTTTTTCTGGCATAAATTTTTCTAGGAATAAAAGTGCTTTAGTATCAATTTTTAGCTCATAATAATATTCCTCAATAGTGGAATTAGTAGCTTTATAGTTTTTAAAAGTCGTGGTTATTCCAGGAATTTTTCCTAAAAGTTCAAGAGTATCACAATCTTCCGGTTTTTTTACATAAAGATTTAATTTGTATGATTCTTTATTATTCATATAATTAGGTCACCCCCTTTTTTTATTATTATACAAATCAATTAGAAATACAAGAAAATTGTATAAAGACAACATTATATAGGAATCCAAAGACATTAGACTTAATTTTCATAACGTACTCTATATTCTCAAATTAGCATTGCAGATTTGCAGATAAGGAGGTGACACATTCTTACAGGAGAGGACAAATGTCCAAAGATATTAGACTTGGTTTTTATAACGTATTCTATATCTTCAATTTAGTATTACAGATAAGGAGGTGAGAAACTATGATGTTGCAGGATAAAAAAATAGACAAAGACGATATTTTGAAATATTGTGAGATAACTATTGATGTAGTTACAGGTGTATTTCATTGGTTGATGAAAAGATACGATGCAAATCCGGAAAAATGTCAATATATTGCACTGTACGTACTGTTACTGCACACAATTAGCAGTAGCCAGAAAGCATCTAAGAAGAAAAAATCCGCAAAAAAGTCCAAAAAAAATAAGAGGAGATAGTTGTAATGAGTATCAAGTTGGTGATGGCAATGCTCAGATATAGAGCAATTGCTGAGCGAAAATCGTTATTGGGTGTCGTAACAGAAACTGTAAGTGGCGCTGTATTATGTGATGATGTAGACATTAATGCTCTTGTATCACAATTGTACGGTAATAGCATATCAATGACCGAAATGGTGATACGGACATGTAGCATACTGCGAGATCATGCGACTGAGATACAATTAAAGGAGAGCAGTATGTTGGTACAGTATCTGGAGCCAATAATGGGTTATATGGCAATGAGTAATAATGGGTTACAGATTGCATGGCGGGAAGTAGGACAGGCAATTAAGGATGTGACATCCGATGAATGTGTGTTATGTGATTATCGAGGAGATTGGGAGCGTAATGTGCTGTCAATATTATTAGAGCACTGGCAGTATGTATATAATAGTCCTACAGTATATAATTTTATTATGAGATCGTGTGAAGCGTATAACATACATGATTGTTATGATACATATGATAATCGTCTGAGATTGTGTTGGATCGTTACAGATATTATGCGTACGCGTACAAGACAGATCAGATAATACATAGTGGGTAGCTAGTTGCGGCGCATGCAGTAACTGCGTAGGGCGATAGCCCTGTGCCCTCTCTATTGAGAGGGCAGCCCCCCGCAAGGGGCAAGATAAGCAGCGTAGAGCAGCGGTGGAAGAATTGGAAATTCTGCCATATCTTGTATGGCAGATTAGAATGTTGTTAGTATAAAAGAGGTTAAAGAAATGGCAAGTGTAAAAAAATTTGATGAGTCTGCGGTTGTTAATCAATTAAGACACATTGAGCGTACTATTCAGAATCCTGAAAATAAGGATATATGTAAGGAAAGAACAGTAGAGAATTATTCTCTTGCACCTCAACGTGGAATTAGTTCGTATGATTATTATGTAGAACGTAAAAAAGAATTATATTGTTATAACCGTAAGGATGTTAAGGTTATGGCAGGTTGGATAGTTACGGTACCGAAAAATTTAAAAGAATCTGATAGAGAAAGATTTTTTCAAGTAACATATGAATTTCTTATTGAACGATATGGGGAAAGAAACTGCATACAGGCAATTGTACATAATGACGAGGGTGGTCAACCACATATGCATTTTTTGTTTATTCCGGCTACATCGGATCAGAAACATGGTGGTGAAAAAATATGTGCGAATGATGTATTGAACAAGACAGAACTTCGTAATTTTCACCCGGCTTTACAGAAATGGCTTATTGACCATGACGTGCAGGCTAATATCTTAACAGGGATTACTAAGGCACAAGGCGGTAATCGAACAGTACAGGAGCTTAAAAATGGAAAAACAAGAAGCCGCTGGCGTACTGAAGAATACGAGAGCAGGATGGAGAGGGGCAGTAGATGGAGATGACAATGTTATTAAAACTCATTCAAAAATTAGAACATATATGTATGTTTTTCCTGAGACATGGTGGAATTCAGATACTGGCATTGTTTATTGTAGGTGAAGAGATATACCAGAAGTATAAAGCTCATAACGATAAAAATAGCGTATGTATGTCCAGAAACAAGAATGCAGTAAAAGGTATCGTATTTGGAAAAAAAGGAAACAAGTTATATTATTCACCGACTAATGGAGAGGGGCATGTGGCGTGTTTTGCGGGTTCTGGACTAGGCAAGACAAGTAGTATACTCATACCAACTTTGCAACATTGGGATGGAACTAGCTTTGTAATAGATATTTCTGGAGATATATGTGATAATGTGGAAATTCAGAACAAGATTATTTTTGATCCAGATAATGCAGATAGCATATTGTATAACATATTCTATTCCATAGATAAGAAGGAAAGTGATGAAGCAAAAGATGAAGCATTAGAACAATTAGCGTATTTATTAATGCCGCTTGAAAATAATGCGTCGGATACAAGTGTTTTTTTTACGGTTGAGGGAAGAAAGATATTAACGGCATCGTTGATTACGTACTATCATATGGGGATGGATTTTGTAGAGATATGCGAAAGAATAGTTTCTAAGGATCATGTAACACTATTTGAAGAAATTGATGCGATTAATAATTATAAGGCTTTACAGTATGTTACTTCTTTTGCAGGGACTAGCGAGAGGAATACTGCGGGATGTAAGCAGGCATGTGACACTGCGATACGATTGTTTGCAACTAATCCACATATCAAAAAAAGTGTTGGACGTCCCCAAAAAGGAAGAGAAGCATTTGTACCTGAACAATTGGAAGAGAAAAACGTTTATGTGAAAATACAAGATGCAAAATTGGAATTGTATGCACCATTATTACATATAATTACTGCTCAATGCATGGACTATTTTTCGTATCGTGCTAATAATCATCAAAATACTATATTATTTTGCCTCGATGAATTTGCTTCTTTTGGTAGACTTGATATAACTGCGGCACTTAGGAAATTGCGAAAAAAACATGTTCGCATTATGATTTTGACGCAAAGCATGGCAGATATTGATATGATATATGGAAAAGATGAAAGAATGGCTATGCTTAACAATTTTACATATAAAGTTGTTCTCGGATGTTCTGATTCGGACACGCAAGAATATTTTTCGCGATTAATCGGAGAACAAAATGCATACCGAAAAGGTATATCAAAAAATGGGAGACAAATCACTAATTCCAAAACAGAAGTAAGAGAACGAATAGTGCCACCTGCTGAATTGGCTCGTTTGGGCAGGAAATTAATATTGTTGACTAGTGGAGAATACTACATATTAAGAAAAAATTTTTACTTCGAATCGAGTTTATGGGATAGGATCATAAAATATATGAAGAACTTGTCAAGGGAGGACGAGGAAGATTTTCCAACGGAAAATACGCTCGCCCTTGACAAGAAAAAGGAAAAAATATAATAAGATAGAGGGGAAATTCCACATATGGGGATTTCCCCTTGATTAATTAATGCCTATAAAGTTTTGATATATTCAAGTAATTCTTCTTTTTGTCGTTCGACGTCTTGACGAAATATTTCTTTTTCTTCCTCAGAAAGAATGTAATAAGAGGGAGGATACGCGCTGATTGGAAAGGAACCAATTATTGAGCCGGCATGATAATAGTTGAAATCTTTTACCGCATAAATAATTTTGATGATATATTTTTTTATTTGGTGGAACTTTTTCATATAAGACCTTTCTCTTATCTATAGATAAGAAGTTACAGTAGACATCCTACAGCTTCTTTTCTCATTCTAATTTCTATATCCTATAATTGTCAACTATATTTAGCATAATCGTTTAGAAAAGGGAATACATTATACTATTATGAAAGTCGAAGAAGATTATGGGTATATAAAAATCAAATTGGAAGATTTGATTAAAGAAAATGAAATAAGTAAAAACAAATTAGCACATAGAGCGGAGTTACAAAGAACTCAGCTTAATCAATATTGTAATGGAACTGTTACGAGATTAGATACAGCAGTATTGGCACGAATCTGTAATGCGTTAGACTGCAAAGTAGAAGATTTATTAGAATATGTTCCACCTAAAAATTTATAGTAAACGAAAAAAGTAGTTTACAAATTAGATTCAGTGTAGAGGTTGATTACACTTTTGATTACACTTTGGGAAAGATGTGCTGAAACCTCCTGTTTTCTATATTTGCGACATTGCGGGATTGTTCGATTCCGGTCTGCGGCATGACCTGAAACCCTTGATTTTCAAGGGTTTTTTTGATGTCTGGATATATTTACACCCTTCTGGATCACCTCTTATTTACCCCAAATTGGATTTTGACAGCAGATATTTTTTTGACTAAAATTCGTAGAGCGATAATGAATATTTGGTCTGCGCCCAGGGGATGTTTTATACATAGTGAGCCTGGATCGTCTCAGCAGGAACAGGGAAGACATCAAGAATGAGATCGCCTGGTTCAAGGAGCATAAGGTAAGGCTGATGATCCGCAAGCGGCAGAGGGAAGGAATCGAGACTGCCAGAAAGATGTCCAGTACCAGTTTCTATAGACAAGCAAGAAAGTGAGAACAGAGTGAAGCAAAAGGTGGATGAAAGATGGCATATTAACCATAATTGAAGGTGAGAAATTAAGGACTACCAGACATTACAAATTGTTCAGCAGCCTAAAGGTAGAGGTTATGAAAATAGAATAAAATTAAAATGATATAATCTGGCGTTTGATCTGGAACTGGAGTCGGGGATTGTAATAAATCCAGTTCTGGAAAATGAGGCACATTACAGATACTGGCTGGTAGCATTGCCGTTTTATGATAATGTAGAGAAAGAGGGAATTGTAATTGGATAAGAGACAAAAAGATTTAAGTAATTATCGAATTACAGAAGCTAATGATAGTCTGAAAGTAGATGATCATTGTTTAAAAGAGGGCTTGTATAGGGATTCAATCAACCGTTCTTATTATGCCGCATTTTACGCGATCAAAGTTGTAACATATTACTGTGTGGTTAAGAAATATTAAGAGTTTACCAATGAATGGGGCGAATTCCAAATTCCAGGTAATGTAAAAATCTTCCTATTCAGAAAAGGCTATAAAATACTTAGATTGCTGAATGATTTTAATTGCAGTGTTGACAAAATACTATAAGAGCGTGGAGACACTAAAATGTGTTAAGGGGCTGTCAGGAAATGGACAGCCCCTTTTTGATGCTCAGATATATTTAGATATATTTTAAATAAAATAGCACGAGAAACAAATAGAAGTGTAGAAAATGACATATAAGTGAAGAATGTGAAATTGAATGATTGTGCATTATATAATAAAATCTAAACATAACAAAAACATATTTGCGCAAAATGTTAGAAGGGAGGAATGATGGATGAAATTTGGAATACATTTCAATCATTGGGGTAGCTTTTACGAAAGCCAGGGAGTGATAAAATGTTTACAGCAAGCCAAAAGTGTTGGAGCAGAAGTTTTTGAATTTTTTCCAACTGATGCGATGTTTCAGAAGAATCAGAAAGAAATTGATTTGTTGAAAGATGTAATAAGAGATTTGGATATAGAACCTACTTTTACATTTGGCTATCCAAAAGAGTATTGCATTACATCAGATCAAGAAGAAAGCAGAAATGGTGCAGTAGAATTCCTAAAACGTGGGATTGAGGGAATTTCCTTACTTGGGGGAAAATCAGTAGGCGGAATCGTATATGGCTCCTGGCCCGCAGACTATAGTGTACAAATTATTGAGCCAGAGCTGAAAGCGCTGCACAGGGAAAGAAGTATAGCGTGTATGAAAGCTGTAATGAAGACGGCTGAAGATTTTGGTGTAACTGTAAATCTGGAAATTGTTAATCGTTTTGAACATTATCTGATCAATACAGTTGACGAAGGCTTGGAATTTTGTAAGGAGATTGACAGTCCAAATTGTAAGCTTCTGCTTGATTGTTTCCATATGAATATTGAAGAAGACGATATAGAACAGTCAATAGAGAAAGCTGCTGATCACATTGGATATTTTCATGTCAGTGAACCCAATCGTAAAGTCCCAAATACCTGTGCACATATAAATTGGAAAGCAATAGGAAAGGCTCTGAAAAAAACAGGTTATGATGGTGCCGTTGTACTGGAACCCTTCTATAAGTTTGGTGGGGAACAGGGACATAATATGAGAATGTGGAGAGATCTGGATAAGGATCTTTCAATGGAAAATCGATTACGGATTGCAGAACAGGGAATTGAATATATTAAAACACAATTTGAGGAGTGATAAAATGCTAAGTGAAAGAGTAATTGGAAAAAAAGCGTGGGTAACAGGCGCTGCGCATGGAATTGGAAGAGCCAGTGCGTGGGCATTAGCTGAGGCAGGAGCTGATGTGGCAATTTCAGATATTAATGAAAAGGGGCTGGAAGAGACTGCTGAGTATATTAGAAAGCTTGGTAGAAAAGCACTGATCCTGCCAGCTGACATCACGAAAGAGAATGAAATTGAAGAGACTATTAATACAATAGTGGATAAATGGGGAAAACTGGATATTGCTTACTGTAATGCCGGCACATTTCAGGATATTCCGGCAGAAGATATGCCTTTGGAAGAATTTGAAAGAGTTATAAAAGTAAATCTGACCGGTGCATTTATCTCTTCACGTGCAGCAGGAAAAGCAATGATAAAACAAAAAAGCGGAAGTATTATCCTTACTGCATCTATGTCAGGACATATAGTAAATATTCCACAATGCCAATGTGCATATAACTCTTCAAAAGCAGGCGTTATCTTACTGGGAAAGAGCCTGGCAATTGAATGGGCAAAACATGGTATTCGGGTAAATACAGTCAGTCCTGGTTACATTCGTACATGGAGTGATGAACCGTTAAAACCAGAAGAAGTCGGACAGTCCAATTTTGAACAGTGGACACCATTAAAACGTTTTGGAGCTGCAAGTGAAATTGCCGGGATTATCGTATACCTGGCCAGTGAAGAAAGCAGTTTCGTAACAGGTTCTGATTTTGTAGTAGATGGAGGCTATACAGCATTCTGATAGAAAGGAAAAATAAATTATGAAAAAGTATACAAAGAAAATTATGGCAATGGTAACTGTAGCAGCAACAATGGTAACCGGAACAGCGATTCCTGTTATGGCAGATGATGCGCCGACAATTCGTTTAATAACTTGGTTAACACCTTCAAATCCTGCACAGAAACCATCATATGATGCAATTGAAAGCTTTGCAGACGATCATGCAGATGAATTTACCCTGGAACACGAAAATATTGTTGGAGATGAGCTGAAAGCTAAGATTAAAACAGATATCGCAGGAGATACAGTACCAGATATTTTTATTTATTGGGGAAGCGGCGGAAACTCTACTATGCTGTTGGATGCAGATGTTATTATTCCATTTGATGAATATCTGGATGCGTCAGAATTGGTTAGCAGAGATTTATTCCCGGAGGAATCATTTAGCAGAACATCATCAAAGGGGACGTTGACCACTATCACAACATCTCTTCAGTACGGAGTATGGCTGTGCAATAAAGCACTGTTTGAAGAATATGGTTTGGAATATCCAAAAACTTTAGATGATATGATTGAAGTTGGAAAAGTGTTCAATGAGAATGGAATTACTCCATTTGCAATGGGATCAAAGGGTGGAAATCCAGCACATGAATTCGTAGCTGAAATTTTAGGGCAGATGCCAGACTGTGAGAAAGACTTTGAAAATCTTACACAAAATTATACCATTGACACCCCTAACATTCATAATACCCTGGAAATTGTCGACACAATGAGAGAAAACAACTTGTTCCCGGCAGATACCATTTCTATTGGAGATTGGAATCAGCAGTTTGCACTGTATAATGAAGGAAAAGCTGCAATGATCTATGCATGGACATGGCAGATTCCTAATATTACAGAAGAGACAGCAGAAAATTCAGTTATTATTGATGCCCCTGTTATGCCTGGCGGTACAAGAGATACCTCAAACTTCACACGTGCAGGCGGTGATATGGGATATATGATTTCTAAAAAAGCATGGGAAGATGATACCAAAAAACAGGCAATTATTGATATTGTAGACTATTTATATTCAACTGAGATGCAGGAAATTGGATTGTATAATGCAGGAGACATTCCGGCCAGAAATGATGTAGAAATTGACGATGCGAAGGTTACTGTTCCGCTTCTGGCAGATATTATTGCTTATGGAAAGGGAAAAGAATCTTGTCCGAACTTCCCACAGACTTGTCCGAAGACAGAATGCTGGACTGATTTTGCAGATGGATTTGATGAATTATTTGCTGGTATTTCAACTCCTGATGAGGTGATTGAACATATTGATGAATCACTGGAGTCAGCAAAGAATTAAACGGAGTTGCTTATGAGAAAAGGAAAAATCCATGATAAAATATTCGCTATATTATTTCATTTTCCGTCATTTTGTCTCTACACTGTTTTTTTGATTCTTCCTCTTGTAGCTTCTTTCTTTATTGCATTATTAAAATGGAATGGTGTTGGAGACAGTGTATTTGTCGGATTAGATAATTTTTTGGATATTTTTTTACGTGACCGATACTTTAAAAAAATAATCGCCAATACATTGATCAGTATGGGAGCTGGAGTTTTTATCCAGCTTCCGCTGGCTTTGATTCTGGCTTACATGGTTTATCGTGTGAAAAAGGGTTTCAGATTCTTTCAGACATCGTATTTCGTACCGGTAGTTATTTCAGCAACTGTAATAGGCTTAATGTTTTCATTGTTCTTTAATCCTACATTTGGACCAATCAATACGTTCCTGAAAGCTGTTGGTATGGAGAAGTATATAAAGAATTGGTTATCTGATCCTGATATTGTATTATTTTCTGTAATTTTACCTGGTATATGGCAATATCTGGGATATCATTTTGTTATTCTCTTGGCGGGAATGCAGTCTATTCCAAGTGAGATAATAGAAAGTGCAAGGATAGATGGTGCAAATACGGTAGATATTTTTTCAAAGATTGTAATACCAAATGTGAAGAGTATGATTCAGGTTTGCATTATTATAAATTTATCCGGAGCAATTAAAACGTTTGATATTCCATACATGATGACGCAAGGTGGACCTGGTGCATCCAGTACATTTCTGGCTATTTATATGTACAAAGAAGCATTTGTGGATTCCAGCATCGGACGTGGAACTGCTATTGCGGTTTGTATGCTTATAATGGCTGTTCTGGCTACGGCAGTGGTGAACAAAATATTTGCCTATATTAACAGAAATGATTAAAGGAGAAGGAATATGCGCAGTAAAGTAAAAATATCTGTATTGATTAAATACATTGTTCTGTGTAGTGTTGCGCTTATAATGCTGTATCCACTTTTTTGGGTTTTCCTGTCTTCCTTAAAAGAGAATAATGAAATATTTTCTAGACCTTTTTCATTTCCGTTGAAACCCAAGTGGGATAATTACTCTACGGCATGGGAAGCTGCTGATGTACCGCTGCATATGTTAAATACTGTTATTTATGCAGTTTGCAGTGTGGCAGGAGTTACGATTGCAAGCGCAATGACATCTTATGTCATTGCACGAATTGAAAAGGGAAGAAAGATTTATCACTATTATTCTTTGGGAATTATGATACCTATAAATGCGATTATAATCCCATTTATTCTTATATTTCGTAAAATAGGAATATTGAACACAAGGATTGGAATTATATTGGCTTTTATTGTAACGAATCTTGCATTTAGCATTTTTATCTTAACTCCCTTTATGGAGTCGATTCCAAAAGAACTGGAGGAAGCTGCAAAGATAGATGGATGTAATCGCGTGCAGATTTTCTGGAAAATAATTTTGCCGATATCAAAAAGTGGTTTGGCAACTGTTGCAACTTTTGTTTTAATTAACAGCTGGAATGATTTATTTTTAAGTCTGTTGATCATATCAAAACAGTCTTTAATAACATTGAATCAGGTATGCTATAACATGAAAGCCCAATATGTGGCAGATTATGGATTGATCTCAGCAGCAATTATAATTTTGGTCCTTCCGGTAATCGTGCTCTTTGTGGTATTTCAGAAGCAGGTTATAAAAGGAATGACAGCTGGAAGCGTGAAAGGATAAGGAATGATCAAATATAGTAAAGAATTAGAAGAACAAGGCTTTTTTGTGCAGAGATATGAAGATCGCTTTTTTTGGGATACCCCGGAAAATCTGAGTAAATATCCCTGGGGCACAAAAGATGGATGGGAAAAAGAAGAAACAAACCCGGTTTTAGGAGGAAAATTTGGTACATGTTTTGATCTATCCGTTATGAGAGATGAACATATGTATAAAATGTGGTTTTCCTGGCGTCCAAAAGAATGCATTGCTTATTCAGAAAGTCCGGATGGTGTGCATTGGAAAGAGCCCATCGAGGTGTTAAAACCAAGAGAGGATTCATGGTGGGATAAAGATGAATTAAACCGTCCATCTGTGATAAAAGTAAATGGAATATATAAAATGTGGTATTCCGGACAGATGGCACCTTATACAAATGAAGGTAAATCCTACATTGGTTATGCCCAGAGCGTAGATGGTATTAACTGGGAAAGATTTGATGCTCCGGTACTTGTACCTGACCAGGATTGGGAATTAAAAGCTATCATGTGCCCTCATGTTATATATGATGAAACAGAAAAAATATATAAGATGTGGTATTCCGGAGGAGGTAACCATGAACCGGATGCTATTGGATATGCATGGAGTAAGGACGGCATGAATTGGAAAAAATACGAAGGAAATCCTATTTTTTCCAGTGATGTTAACATTGATTGGGAGAGAAATAAAACAGCAGCCTGCCATGTGCTGAAATGGGATGGCTGGTACTATATGTTTTATATCGGTTTTATCCATGTGGATCGTGCAGCAATTGGATTAGCCAGATCAAAAGACGGAATCACAGGATGGGAGCGATATTCTCAGAATCCGATCATTGCACCGGATAAAGGAAAATTTGACGAAAAAGCAGTATATAAACCATATGTAATGAAAAATGATACAGGATGGATCATGTGGTATAATGGAGCCATGTATATTCCTGATTCAGAAGAGATTGTACGGGAACAAATCGGAGTTGCATATCTGAAACGTGAAAACTTGTGGAATGAATAAAAAATAAAATTGCATATGAGGGAAAGAACAGCAATGAACAGAAGAAAAAATACGATACGAAAACAATTGACCATATCCTATGTATTTTTGATTTTGCTATCTACAGTTCTGCTTAATATCGTTCAATTTTGCCAGATATACAAATATACGAAAGACCAACAGCAGAACGAGATTGAGAAGGAATTTATACAGACAAAAAATAATATTCAGACTGTTCTTTCCCAGATTAATACCATACGATGCCAGGCTATTGAAGTGGTTTTAAATAGTAATGAGCGCTTAAAATATGGTGAAAAGGGCTACCTTTATAGCTGCAAGGAAATTGAAAAGAATTTTCAGACACTTCGCAGATCCGGAACCTATATTGCAGATATCAGCTGGATCGATACTACAGGCAGGATAAGCAGCACAAATGAAATCATAAGAAAAGATAGTTATTATGATAATCCGTGCATGAAAGACCTGTGTGAATGCAAAGAGAATATTGTGTATACAGGCTTTTATGATCGATCCCCCTACTTGCTGGCAGATGATCACACCCCTGTGTTTTCTGTGGGACAGAATATTTATGATATATATTGTCCAAATTTGAAAATAGGATTTCTGGAACTTGATATTTATACTGATGCATTGAAGAATAATGTTAGCTTTATTCCAAGTGGAACAGATTCCAATGCGATTTTAACAGATAAAGACAATAAAATCATTTTAAAAAATGAAAATATTTCAAAAAGTAATATCATACAGAAAACATACACATTTGAAAACGGCTGGACTTTAGAAATCGGATGTGGAAATGAAGCTGTTATCAGAAATCTAAAGGAAAATCTGAAAGGTTTTGTAGGTGTAGCTGTTGTTATTTTGATACTGTCTGTGATATGTGCATCTTATTTTGCCTGGTCTATCTCAAATCCATTGGGAAAATTGACTGCCAGCATGAGTTTGATGAAAGCCAATGGAAAATTTAAAAATATAGAAGTAAATTCAAATTTAAAGGAAATAAACACCCTTGAAATAACATACAATGCAATGGTGGTTTCCTTGGAAGAGATGTTGAAAAAAAATGCTGCTATACAAAGAGAAACAAATAAGGCAAAATTGCTTGCACTGCAAACGCAGATAAATCCACATTTTCTTGCAAATTCTTTTGAAACGATCAGAGCATTGGCAATTAAAAGTGAAAGCTATGAAGTTGAAAAAGCAGCAGATGCACTTGCCAAAATGTATAGATATGTATTAAATGATAAAACGCATATAGTTTGCTTAAAGGATGAAATCAATTATGTGAAAAACTATATACGCATGCAGGAATTTAGGTTTGGAAAAAAAGTTCAGATATTTTACAGGATTCAGCAGGAACTGTATGATTTCCCTATTTTGTGCTTAACGATACAACCATTAGTAGAAAATGTATATTGTCATGGCCTGAAAGATGAGCAGAAAACCAAAATAATGATCATAGAAGCTGTACTGGAAAATGATAATTTAAGAATTGTTGTAAGTGATAATGGATGCGGAATGAGTCCGGCTCAATTACAATATGTTCACTCACTTCTTGCAGCTAATATTACTTTAAAAGTTATCAGCGAAGAATCTCCCAGAACAGGAATTGGTCTTGTAAATGTAAATAACCGTCTTGTTCTGTATTATGGAAAAGAGTCGGGAATCACTATTGAAAGTGAAGCTGGAAAAGGAACAAAAGTTTCATTTAGGATAAAAAGGGAAAAGGTGGTGCCGGATGAAAGTTTTGATAATTGATGATGAGGAAAATATACGTTTTTTGCTATGTAATTTTCTGAAAAAGTTTGAAAGCGAATTACAAATTGTCGGAACCTGTGATAACGGAGAAGAAGGTTTGGAATTGTGTAAGAAACTATCTCCAGACCTAATCATTTCTGATATCCGAATGCCCAATATGTCTGGCCTTGAACTTCTTAGAAAAGTACGGGAAACGAATAAAAACTGTTTTTGTATTTTTGTCAGTGCATATACAGAATTTTCTTATGTGCATGAAGCTATTAAAAATGGAGCAGTAGATTATATTTTAAAGCCCATTCAGGAGGAAGAGTTATATAAGATTATCAGGAAAGTGATAGGTGAGTGGAAAAAAAACAGAAATGAAAAGGAAAAAGTAAAATTACTTCAGAGTGAAGTAAAAAAATTAAAAAAGGAAAAGCAGATCGATTATAAAAGCAATTACGATTCAGAAAAATACAGTAAATCAGTTAGAAATGTATTAAGTTATATTGAAGAAAATTATCATCAGGATATTTCTCTGGAATCTGCCGCTACAGAGGTGTTTATGAATAAAAATTATTTATCCAGTTTATTCTGTAATGAAATGGGCGTGGGATTTACAAAGTATCTTAGTGATTTTCGCTTGAAAAAGGCCAAGATCTTATTGAGAGAAACAGAATTAAATATAAATGAAATAGCGAATATGACAGGATTTGCAACAGCAAATTATTTTGTCAGGGTGTTCAAAAAGCAGGAAAACTGTACCCCCAAAGAATATAGGATTATGGAGGAGCGGAAACTTAAATGAAAGCACTGGAAATTGGAAATGTAAAAATTACAAGTGGATTTTGGAAAGAATATCAGGAACTGATATTAAAAAAAGTAATCCCTTATCAATGGGATATTTTGAATGATAAAGTAAAAGGAATCGAAAAAAGCCATGCTATAGATAACTTCCGAATTGCAGCTGGTATTTCAAATGATAAATTTTACGGAGAAGCATATCAGGACAGTGATTTGTACAAATGGCTAGAAGCTGTAGGAAACGCACTACAGGTGGAAAATAATATTGAATTGGAAAAAAAGGCAGATGAGGTTATTGACCTTCTGGAAGGAGCTCAGGAAGAAGATGGATACTTAAATACCTATTTTCAGCTTGTTGAACCAGAGAAAAAATGGTCTAATATTTTAGAGTGCCATGAATTATATTGCGCAGGGCATTTAATCGAGGCTGCCATAGCTTATTATAAGGGAACAGGAAAAGATAAAATATTAAAAATTGCCTGCAAGCTTGCAGATTGTATTAATGAGAAATTTGGACCGGAAGAGTGGAAGATGCATGGATATCCAGGGCATCAGGAGTTAGAACTTGCGCTGGTGAAACTGTATGATCTCACGAATGAAAATAAATATTTAAAATTAGCGGAATATTTTATTGACATGCGTGGAACAAATCAATTTTTTGAAGAAGAATTTATAAAACGTAAAAGAATTTGTCACTGGACAAAATGTAAAGTGGAAGAACCAAATAGACGATATAATCAATTTCCATATCAGGAGTATAATCAATTCCATCAACCGGTACGTATGCAAAAGAAAGCAACGGGACATGCTGTCAGAGCAGTATATATGTATACAGCAATGGCAGATCTGGCTTATCATAATGGAGATAAGGAATTGCTGGATAGCTGTAAATCATTGTGGGATAATATTACGAATAAGCAGATTTATATAAATGGAAGTATTGGTTCTACACCTTCCGGTGAAGCTTTTACGAAAGACTATGATCTTCCTAATGATACGAACTATTCGGAAACCTGTGCAGCTCTTGGAATGATCTTTTTTACGTTTAAAATGCTGCAGAATTTTGAGCAGAGTTGTTATGCAGATACAATTGAATATATTTTTTATAATGCAGTATTATCAGGCCTTGGCCTGGACGGAGAACATTTCTTTTATGCGAATCCAATGGAGATGCTTCCCAGACGTAGCAAGGATAATCCGGAGAGGAATCATTTGAAATCCGTTCGGCAACAGTGGTATGCCTGTTCCTGCTGTCCACCCAATATTGCACGTACATTAGCAGGACTTGGGAAATACATATACGGATTAGAAGAGGATGAAAGTATACTGTATGTGAACCAGTTTATAAATAGTGAAGCTACTGTTGAAAGAAATGGAAAACAGTATCAGGTAAAATTAGAGACACAGTTTCCGTTAAACGGAATAATCTCAATAACAATCAGCGGCAAAGATTGTAGTAAAATAGCTATTCGACATCCTGCCTGGTCCTCTGGTGTTAAAGTAAAGAAAAACGGGCGAGAAATTTTCTGTGAGAGATCAGAATCCGGGTATATTTTAGTTGATTTAGATACGCAGGAAATCAATAGAATTGATTTGGAATTTCAGATGGAACCAATTGTCATAGCTGCGAATAGAAAAATCAGCTATGACGCAAGAAAAGCTGCAATTATTATGGGGCCTTTACTGTATTGTTTTGAGTCTATTGACAATGGATCTGAAATAGAAGAACTGGGCTTATATGCGCAGGGGGAGCTTGAAACAAAGAGAAACAGTATTGCAGGAAAAGAAATTAATACAATATATGCAAAAGGAACCAGAAGAAGAGAACTGGAAGGAGATACACTCTATGGAGTGTATCAGGAAATGAAAGAAGATGTAAAGCTTACAGCGATACCTTATTTCCTTTGGAATAACCGTGGAGAGGGAGAAATGAAAGTGTGGATTCCGGTTGAATAATTGTTCGTTACTGTTCAAGGGTTAGCTGGACTTGAGAAAACCGATGGTGTAGACTGATAACAGTCAAAGCCATCGGTTTTCTTTATCCAAATATTCTGGACACTCTGTCATATATATTGGCCGGATCTTCAAAGCGCAAATTGTTCCTGCTCTTGAAATAATGATTATTGGGGATACTTGACATCTCATTTCTCATTTTGTATTATAATATGCAAACTCACAGACAGTCACCTCCATACGCTATGGCTCATTTGAGTCATCTGTCGTATACAGTGGCTGTTTGTGCATACCTTATTTGCGTTTCTTTCTTCTTATAATTCAGAGAACAATTATTAAGACGGAAAACTGACGCCTGATAGAACAGAGATAAGAATAAGCCGGATAAATGCTGAATGTTACAGCATTTATCCGGTCTTTGTTCTGTAAATTTTCACCACATTTAATATAAAGCACTATACCTGTATTCTGTCAGCAACTTCATTTCCAAGAACAATCTTTCGGTTTGCAGAGGAAATGATCAGAGAATCATGAAATTTTCGAAGAACACGAATTGTGCTGCCTTCGTGAATATCCATATCATGCATGGATTTCATAACTTCCGGCAATCCGAACATCCATTTAATGGTGTAAGTGTATCCCTGAGTAGAATCTGATAATGAATGCATAAAAAAACCTCCCTGTATAAAATAATACGGCAAATAATGTCAGATAATTTATTGCTACCATTGGAGTAATTGTATATCTATAAATGTCAGTTCGTCAATTGTAACATTATTTCACACAATACTTGAATAAGTATTCATTTATTCAGATATTTAAGGAGCGTTTTTATGCGTATTATATATTTATTCGACAAATTTCAGATTATCAAGTGCATAGCGGAGTGCCATGCACATTAATTCATTTCTTGAGCGTCCGCTTTTGGCAGACAAGTCATCATATTGTTCCTGCAGTTCACGTTCAAGGCGAATGGTCATGGTGATTGATTTGTCTTCTTTTTTATCTGTACATTTTGGCCGGACAATAAAGTCGTTTGGCATGATTATCCCTCCTGTAAAACATTTATTGGTGAATATAGTTATCATAATTAATATTGCTTATTCCAATTTTGATTTCTGTAATCACTGTTATGATATAAAGTATAGTTACACAGGATTGACATTGATATAACACAATTTTATAATACATAATAGTGTTACTTATATTGCTGCTATAATTGATACATTGATATGAGTGGGTTGTGAATATGTGGGGAATACTTGTAACATCAGAATGCAGTAAATAAATATTTTCAGAGAGACTGGGTAAATATATGGAAAATGTGATTCGGAAACTGTATGGTATGTATATGGATAATGACAATGGGGAAGAAAATGAAATGTCAGAAATACATGATGATTTATGTAAAGCGAAAAAAGAGGCGGCATACCAGTGTTATCAGAAATTAAGAGCCCGGCTGACAGATGAACAGGCTGAAGAACTGGATGTATTAATGGCTAAAAATATGGAAATATATCCTCAGGAATTGGAAAAGAGCTTTATTATGGGATTTAAAACAGGGGCAAGGCTGATGTGCGAGATTTTCAGTGAAGAAACAGAATGATTGTAAAGCAGATATGGCAATTCTCCAGATAAAGTATGATTTTAGAGGATTGCCATAGGTTTGATAAGTGGGTCTGACATATAATTTTTGATAACATGATCAGGATAATTTATGGTTGTTGAACGTTATCAGAAATTGTGAGGTTGTCAGACGTAATTTCATTCAGGAGATATTCTATAGTATGCATATGTTCGTTCATAACTTTTTCTGCAAGAGGTGAATCATTATTGGTTATTGCCTGAACAAGCCGAGTGTGCTGGGAATCAATCTCCGGTGCATCGTTATTTTTCTGCATAAGATAGGAACGTATTCCAACGATCATATTTTCAGTAATCTGTGCAGAGGCATTTAAGACACTCAGTATTAATGGATTGGCAGAAATCTGAGCAATTTTCAGATGTAGATCACGATCCAGATCACCGCGGATTTTTTCATCCTGAGTGCTGTCCAGTCTGGCAATGATAAGCTGGAGTTCAGCAGCATCCAGCGGTGTACAGTTTTGGGCGGCGAGAAAAGCAGCTTTGCTTTCCAGTGCGCCTCGAAGTTGCAATGCATCCTGAATTTTGCTGTTGTACATTTGAAATATGATAGACAGAGGTTCAGTAAGACAGCTGTGAAGATCAGTTGCAATATAATTGGCACCGCCATGTACGCTGACAGTAATCCCGAGCAGGGAAAGAGCCTTTAGGACTTCTCGTAATGCTGGTCTGGAGATTCCGAATTCTTCTGCCAGAATACGTTCAGCAGGAAGTGCATCGCCGGGTTGTAATTCTCCGTTTTGGATATTTTCGATAATTTGTTTCAGAACATCGTTGAATGTACTGGTTTTATCTATTTTTCTAAACATTTATTTTCCTCTTTCCTGGTACATCGTTTCGTAAATAACTATACCTATCGCGTAAGATGCGGATTCGAGTGTGCAGGTATAAAAACGCAGGCGTACGGGCTACGCTGAGGCTTTTATACCTGTGCAATCGGATTCGCAGACAAGTGAGTGGTATAGTTATTTCGAAAACGGTGTACTAACCTTTGTTGTGTTATGCAGCTCTATATCAGATAACTGTTCTGCAGAGATTTCTTTGATTATTAAATAGTTACATACATCTAATATTATAACGGATTGAAAGGGAGATGCAACTGATTCCTGCAAAATTTCTAAAAGTGTAAAATTTTTGTGTTGCTGAGAACGGAGTGAACAGTAACAAATTTTTGCAGTTTTTTTATAAATTTTATAATTATATTAGAAATTAGACAAATTTCTCTCACATTTATAGGTTATGATATTTACATCTTAAGGAAATGACGTACCTTAAGAGAAAATCTTTCCTTTCCCTAAAAAGTGTAAAATGAACGTGAATCACCGCTTAGCCGACAAGATCGACGGAGAAGCGGTGATTTTATTATGTCACTGAAGCAGGATTCTTTCTTATAAACCTCTGTAACGATTAAGACAGGCATAAATTTCCTGAATACGGGGAGTAGCGTAACCACAGGAAATTTTTTGATTCTCCGTAAAGAAGGACAGACCATGTAAAGAGAGATTTTTCCAGAGAAACTGCACAATCTCAGGCAGGGTACGTCTGCCGTCTGCCAGATGTTCAACTGCATATTTCAGCAGGAGACCTAAGGCAGCGGTCTGTTCTGCGTCAATAAGCTGTTCTGTATAGCGGAGATCAATCTCCTGTCTGCCGAGAGAGAAGCCATCTGTTCCGGAGATTCTGGTTTTCAGGCGCTCAGGTTTTGCGGCACCGGAATCGGAATGATTTCCACGACTGTTATGTATGAGGCGCTTAGAAGATTCGGCAGGTCTGCTCATAATGCGATGGCTGTGCGGAAGCTGAAAATTAGTAACTGAAACAGCAGGCAGAGGATATTGGCTGCATAATTTTTTGACAGAAGCTGTAATATCTTTTGGAACGTAATTGTCCATCTGGATAATTGTATCTGCAATATGAAAGAATGCCCCGGAACTTCCGGCAACAAGAATTGTAGAAATCTCTGCTTTTTTATAAAGATCCTCTGCACGCTCCAGAAACGGAGTGATCGGCTCTTTCTCACGCTGAATAACCTGCTGCATGAAAGCATCGCGAACCATGAAGTTAGTTGCGGAGGTGTCTTCGTCAAGAAGAAAAAGGTGGCTTCCGGCTTCCATGCTTTCTACGATACCGGCTGCCTGGGAAGTGCTTCCACTGGCATCCAGTGTAGAGAAACAGCGGGTATCTTTCTTGTTTGGAAGATCATTTATAAACATGGAAATATCCACATCCTTGATAAAACGGCCATCTTCTGAACGCAGTTTGACAGCAGTTGCATCTGTGATCACGTATTCACGTCCATCTCCGGGGATATGATTGTATACACCAAGTTCAAGTGCATTCAGAAGCGTGGATTTGCCATGATATCCACCGCCTACGATCAGAGTGATTCCCTTTGGAATCCCCATGCCTGTGATTTTTCCTTTATGGGGAAGATTTATGGAAATGCGCAGACTGTCCGGAGAAGTAAAGGGAACGGAAGCTTTCATAGGGCGGGAGGAAATACCGCTTTCTCTTGGGAGGATGGAGCCGTCGGCTATGAATGCGCAGAGATTTTTTGCGGGCAGCGTCTGACGGATAAATTCCTGATCCTCTGCAAGCTCTATATAATTCTGTAATTCCTTTGCATTAAGGCTGGAATAGAAAAAGGATTTTTGAATGCATACAGGCAGAAAATCAAAAAGGATTTTCTCCAGTTCAGTGGCATTGATCGTGCGGCCATTAGCAGGGAAGCCCACAAAAAAGCGGGCGGTTATGCCTTTTTCTGTTATTTCACAGGCTGTCCGGGAAAGAATCTCCTGACCACAATGACTGACAGTGAGCAGGCCGCTTTTGCCGGAGCCTTTTGCACGAAAGCTGTACTGACTGACCTGTTTTTCAAACTGACGTGTAAGATAGTCGCAAAGAGTAGTCCCGGTAAGTGTATCTTTATAATATTCGACGGGAAATCCGGCATCTCTGTGTGAAATCTGAATGCTGACATGAGAGGGAGAAGCAAAAGGATCTCCCTGCACATGGTCGATGGACAGAATATAATTTCCAAAATGATACAGACCTTTCAGCCCTTTATATGCCGGATAACTTTTTCGGTTTATGGAACGAAGCTGCTGACGCAGTTCCTCTGAATTTTTCATGACAGAACCTCCTGGTATTGCAGATATTTTTATAATAATCCTCGCAAATAATGAATTTGAGAGGAGAAACATTAACCTGCCATCAACTATAGCGGAAATGAATCATAATGTCCACTGACAAATAAATATTAATCATATGGAAAATTTTCAGAGGATGTTTTATAATGAAAAACAGGTAATTGTTCAATACCATTACATAATAGCGAACTGATGAATAGTTACCGTTATCAAAGCAATACTATGAATGACAGTCATAAAGAAAGGCGGAACAGTAAATGGAACGTAGAAATGCATGGCTTTCTTATACAGAAGCAGAAGAAAAAGAACTGGAGCAGGTTGCAAAAGCGTATCGCAATTTTCTTAATGTGGGAAAAACAGAGCGTGAATGTGTGACGCAGATCATCAGAGAAGCACGGGCAGCAGGTTATGAATCTCTGGAAGAGAAGACTGCAAAGGGTGAGAAACTGAAAGCAGGAGATAAAGTTTATACAGTCGGAATGAAGAAGATCATTGCACTGTTTCATATCGGACAGGATGATATTTCTGAGGGAATGAATATTCTGGGAGCACACATTGATTCTCCACGTCTTGATGTCAAACAGAATCCATTATATGAGGATACGGATCTTGCATATCTGGATACCCATTATTATGGCGGTGTTAAGAAATACCAGTGGGTGACTCTTCCCCTGGCAATCCATGGCGTAGTGGTAAAGAAAGACGGAAGTACAGCAGAAGTAAATATCGGTGAGGATGAGGATGATCCGATCGTATATATCACAGACCTTCTGATCCATCTTGCAGGAAAGCAGATGCAAAAAAAAGCGACAGAAGTGATCGAGGGAGAGAATCTGGACATCCTGATCGGCAGCAGACCACTGAAAGACATGGAAGATGATAAGAAGAAAGAGGCAGTAAAACAGAATGTATTGAATATCCTTAAAGAGAAGTATGATATGGAAGAGGAAGATTTTCTTTCTGCAGAGCTGGAGATCGTACCGGCAGGAAAAGCAAGAGAGTGTGGTCTGGACAGAAGTATGATCGCTGCTTATGGACAGGATGACAGAGTGTGCGCATATACTTCTCTGCTTGCAATGCTTGGGATGGACACCCCGAAACACACTTCCTGCTGTCTGTTTACTGATAAAGAAGAGATTGGAAGCGTAGGTGCAACCGGTATGCAGTCACGTTTCTTTGAGAACGCAGTGGCTGAACTTCTGGATGTAATGGGATGCTACAGTGATCTGAGATTGAGAAGAACTCTGAAGAATTCCAGTATGCTTTCCTCTGATGTAAGTGCTGGTTATGATCCGGCTTATGGGGAGGCATTTGAGAAAAAGAATGCAGCTTATCTTGGAAGAGGTATCGTATTAAATAAATTTACCGGAGCAAGAGGTAAATCCGGCTCGAATGATGCAAATGCAGAATACGTGGCAAGAGTCAGAAATATTTTTGACAGCCATGAAGTTGCGTTCCAGACAGCTGAACTTGGTAAAGTTGATGTAGGCGGAGGCGGAACAATCGCTTATATCGCAGCGCTTTATGGAATGGAAGTCATTGACAGCGGTGTGGCAGTGCTCAGTATGCATGCACCATGGGAAGTGACAAGTAAGGCAGATATTTACGAAGCTAAGAAAGCATATAAGGCATTTCTGCTGGAAGCATAAAAAGTCAGGCAGATGCGGAATAAAAATATGAAGAAATCGTGGAAGCTGTATCGTTTCTGATAACAGAGACTTGCAGATTCCGCAGATAAGGGCAGAGCTTTTGGAAAACTGAAGCGCTGCCCTTTTAACATATAAGTGAGGTTATGATTGTAAAAGGTATTTCTGATATCTTACGAAAGACAGGTTGCGATTCTGTAAGATCTGGATTGGAGCAGGATATTTAATAGACAGGAGGGAAAGATGGAGGAAGCGCTGATCAGAGTAAAAGATTTGTGTAAAATATATAATCCCGGCGAGAATGAAGTACGGGCGCTGGATCATATTAATCTGGAAATTAATAAGGGTGAGTTTGTTGCTATTATCGGACAGTCAGGTTCAGGAAAGTCTACATTTATGAATATGTTGGGCTGTCTGGATGTGCCTACATCCGGCGAATATTTTTTGAATGGAACTGATGTGTCCACAATGGAAGATAATGAACTCTCAGAAGTCAGAAACCGGGAGATCGGATTTATTTTTCAGGGATTTAATCTGATCTCAAATCTGACTGCAATTGAAAATGTGGAACTACCGCTGGTTTACAGAGGGGTAGACAGAAAAACGAGACATAAGCTGGCAGTAGAGTCACTGACCATGGTAGGGCTTGAGAAACGTATGGATCACAGACCAAATGAAATGTCAGGAGGACAGCAGCAGAGGGTGGCTATTGCAAGAGCAATCGCGGCCCAGCCACCGGTGATCCTGGCAGATGAACCTACAGGAAATCTGGATTCTGCATCCAGTAAGGAGATTCTTCAGATTCTTAAAAGTATGCACGAGCAGGGAAAAACGGTCATATTGATCACACATGATAATGGGATTGCTGCTCAGGCAAGGCGTGTAGTCAGAATTATGGATGGAAAGATAGAATCAGATTTTATCAATAAAAACTATGGGAAAGAAGAATATATAAAAAACCAGCTGGATGCATAAATCCGGTTACAGGGAGACAGATATTATGAAAAAAAAGAAAAGTAAAAAGAAAATTATTATTGGAGCAGCAGCTGTTCTTGTTGTTGCCGGCGGAGTTACAGTAGCAGGTCAGAGAAATTCAACAGAAAATCAGATTCCACAGGTTCAGGTAGTAACTGCAGAGAAAGGAGATGTTGAGGAAACTGTAGATGCCACAGGAACAGTGGGAAGTGAAGAAGAGAAGACTTATTATTCTCCTGTAAATGCAGAACTGAAAACTGTTTCTTTTTCCCAGGGCGATGTGGTAAAAAAGGGAACAAAACTGATCGAGTTTAATACAGAGGATCTGGAGAAAGATAATCGAAAAGCAGAACTGAATCTGAAATCAACAAAGTATGATACAAAGGATACAAGAAATAAATCTGACAAAGCAGAGAAGAAGCAGAAGGATGCCAAAAAGAATGTTCAGGAGCTTGAGAAGAAAATAAAGGATAAAAAAGCTTATGTCTCGTCTCTGAAATCACAGATTTCAGCGGCAGCAGCAGCGGCACAGCGTGAAGCGGCAGCTCAGGCATCCGCACAGGCAGCAGCTCAGGCTCAGGCACAGCAGCAGGAAGCTCAGGCAAAAGCCCAGGCAGAGGCAAAGAAACAGGAGGAAATCCAGAGTAAATATCAGGCCGCACTTTATACATACAAGACGGAGACTCTTCCGCAGTACCAGCAGCAGCTCTCAGATCTGAATGCACAGTATAATCAGGCACAAAGCGATTATAATCAGGCAGACACCACATATCAGATGGCATTTGCAACATGGCAGGCAGACCCTTCAGATGAGAATACACAGGCTCTGGATAATGCGGAGGCTGCAAGAACACAGGCACAGCTCGCAATGCAGCAGGCACAGCAGACTTATAATGATCTTAAGCAGCAGACACCGAAAATGCCGGTACTTTCTGATTTCACAGAAAGCAGTGCAGATTACTCATGGGGAATTTCAGACGGTTCAGATGCAGATGACAGCGATGGGGAAGATTCTTCCTCCTCCGGATATGATTACAGTGGAAGTGATGGCGGGACAGTAACTGCGGATACTTCTGCTCTGGAAAGTGCGCTTGAGACAGCAAGCGATGAACTTGCAGAGCTTCAGTCAGATCTGGCTTCTGAGAAAGCTATCGCAGAGGCGGATTCCACAAGCCTGACAAAAGAAGAAAAAGAGAAACTGAAAGTAACAGATAATCTTTCCGAACTGGACGCAAAATCAGCCGAGGAGCTGGTGAAGGAAGGAAAGAAAGGAATCACCGCGGAATTTAACGGAATCATATCCAAGGCAGATATTAAGCAGGGAGCAGCAGTTACTCAGGGTATGGAACTGTTTACTATTGAGAATACAGACAAGGCAAGTGTGGATGTGACTCTCTCTAAATATGATTATAATACAGTGAAAGAGGGGCAGTCTGTTGAGATTACCTTGGGGGATAATACTTATCAGGGTACTGTAACAAAAATGAGTCATATTGCGGTGCAGAATGAAAAAGGAACGCCGGTCATTTCAGCAACAGTAAGCATTGATGATCCGGATGAAGATATTTTCCTGGGAGTAGATGCAAAGGTTAAGATTTATGCGGCTTCTGCGAAAAATGTGGTGACTCTTCCTGTGGAAGTGGTCAATATCGGAAAAGAAGGCTCCTTCTGCTATGTGATAGAAGATGGACTGGTGACAAAGAGAAATATTACCACAGGAATCAGCTCAGAGGATTATGTGGAAATTACGGACGGAATCAAAGAAGGAGAAGAAGTAATCGCAGATCTGGGTGATTACACAGAGGGAATGGAAGTACAGGCAGTTCCTGAACAGACAGGAGAGGATGCTGATGAGTAATCTGTATGAATATATCAAGATGGCAGTCCATAATATTATGGCAAATAAGGGACGTTCTTTTCTGACTATGCTTGGCATTATCATTGGCATTGCTTCTGTAATTGCCATTGTATCTGTGGGTGAAGGAACCAAGAACCAGATGAACAGTGAAATTGATGATATCGGCGGCGGGCAGATTGCCATCAGTGTCAGCGATGAGGCACAGACAGATGAGGAGTGGATCACTGCGGATGATGTGGAAGCAATCCGGGCGGTAGACGGTATAGAAGGAGTAAATGTTTCGGATTCATTCAGTGGAGAAACTACCACAGGTAAGGGAAATTTTTCTCTTATGCTGACGGGTGAGGGACCGGATGCAAAGCTGTTAAATAATGCCACCATGAAGCATGGAGTATATTTCGGGGAAAATGAAGTTCAGGAAGCAAAAAATGTCTGTGTGCTTTCCGATGCAGATGCAAAAAGACTCTTTGGCACAGATGATGTGGTTGGAATGACTGTAGATGTCAATTGTTATGGACTGACCAAAAGTCTTCGTATCTGCGGGGTGACAACCCAGAAAGAAAATGGAACCTTTGTCAGTTATACTTATGAGGGAATGCCGGTGACTATTAATGTTCCCTATACTACAATGAATGAATTCACCGGTGTATCCGATTACTTTTTCTCAGTAACAATGCAGACAGATAAGAGCTTAAACAGTCAGGATGTTGCTGACAAAGTGGTAAAACTGATGGAAAAAAGACATCAGTGTGCAGGAAAAGATTACTTTCAGGTACAGAGCTTTCAGGATATTATGAGCTCTATGAATCAGATGCTGGATATGGTGACTGCTTTTATCTCCTTTGTGGCGGGAATTTCCCTTCTGGTTGGCGGTATCGGCGTTATGAATATTATGCTGGTTTCTGTAACAGAACGTACCAGAGAGATTGGTATCCGTAAGTCACTGGGAGCGAAAACCTCTTCTATTATGATGCAGTTTCTGGCAGAGGCGGCAATTCTGACGGTGATTGGAGGGGTGATAGGAATTGTTCTGGGTGTGATTGGCGGATATGTGATCTGTTCAATCATAAGCAGCAGTATGGGAATGTCCATCACTCCGGGAATCAGCCTGAGTACAATTATGGCGGCGACTTTGTTTTCCTGTGCTGTGGGAGTATTCTTTGGAATTTATCCTGCGAAGAAAGCAGCAAAACTGAGCCCGATCGAGGCTTTGCGGCGGAATTAATGAAAACAGAACTGCGATAGTATTTTGGTGTACCTGTGTACTGATATCATTACAGAATAGTTGTAAATTGTTATAATTTTGCGAATCAAAAGAAAAAAATAAAAAATTCAAAAAAAGTGTTGACAAATGCTCCAGTATAGAGTAAAATACTCATTGTTGTGAGGGACACGAGATAAGAACTTCACAAGGATGTGCGTTTAGCTCAGCTGGATAGAGCGTTTGGCTACGGACCAAAAGGCCGGGGGTTCGAATCCTCTAACGCACGCTAATAAAAAATAAGACAGTGCAAATGCACTGTCTTATTTTTTTTCAAGTCCGGGTCGGACTCGAACGAATTCGATCTACAAAGCTACTTGACCCTTTGGTTGGTCAGGTTATGATAAAAAATCCCGGAATATTCTGTTATGGTTAATTTCATACCAGAATATTCCGGGATTTGTTTATATCTTTTTTATTGAATTAAGCCAGTGATGAAGCAGATAATTTTATCCGTTGGACATCAGCATTTCTCAGCAATATCATAGATGAGGCGCTCCGTATCTTCCCATCCGAGGCAAGGATCAGTGATGGAGCATCCAGGAGTCATGTGATCGCTGATATCCTGGCGGCCTTCGAGAAGGTAGCTTTCGATCATAACACCTTTAACCAGCTTTCTGAGGTCTGGATTATAGTTACGGCTGTGAAGTACTTCTGAAACAATACGGATCTGTTCCTTGTATTGTTTGTTGGAGTTTGAGTGGTTGGCATCTATGATGATGGCAGGGTTCTTAAGATCTTTTTTGGCATACAGAGCAGACAGACACATCAGATCTTCATAGTGGTAGTTAGGAATAGTCTGTCCGTACTGGTTTACACCACCTCTGAGAATAGTGTGTGCCAGATCATTTCCTGAAGTTTCCACATCATTTCCTCTGTAGATGAAGTGGTGTGGATGCTGTGCAGCAGTGACGGAATTCAGCATAACAGAGAGATCACCGCTGGTAGGATTTTTCATACCGACAGGAATATCCATGCCGCTGGCAGTGAGACGATGCTGCTGGTTCTCCACAGAACGTGCACCTACAGCTTCGTAGGAGAGAATATCATCCAGATAGCTGCGGTTTTCAGGATAAAGCATCTCATCTGCAGAAGAGAGTCCTGTCTCCTGCATAACTCTCATGTGCATCTTGCGGATAGCAATAATTCCGGCAAGAAGGTCAGGAGCTTTATCAGGGTCTGGCTGATGAAGCATTCCTTTGTAACCGTCACCTGTGGTACGGGGCTTATTTGTATAAACTCGCGGGATGATCATCAGTTTGTCAGAGACTTTATCTGCCACTGTTTTCAGTTTGCGTACATATTCGCAGACTGTATCTTCGTTATCAGCGGAACAAGGTCCTACAAGGACGATAAATTTATCTGATTCACCGGTGAAGATACGGCGTATTTCTTCATCGCGCTGTTTTTTTACTTCTTTGAGTTCCTGGCTGAGAGGGTACTGAGATTTCAGAACCTCCGGTAAAGGGAGCTCGTGATTGATTTTCATAGACATGATCTGTTTCCTCCATATAAGTACATGCAGGTCTTTGATAATGCCGGAACTCAGGAATACTTTATACCTGACCGGACTGCCTGCATATTTTCCTTTACAAGTATAACATGGTGTTATCTAAAATTCCAGTACTTTAACACTTTAAACTGACATATTTTGAGAGAATGTAATCAGACCGTTTTTTATGCCTGTTTCTTAGCTTCACAAAAATGCTTTCAGATGTTACAATCAAATAAAAGATATGAGGAAAGAAATATCAAAAGAATACCAAAGAAAGTCGGGGTGAAGGTTATGGAGATTAAGAGTATTTTGATAAAGGACACAACCAGAGAAGAAAGAAAACAGATTGTGGAGGAATCTTTTGGGAATATTTCTGCAAGCTGTGATGGCTGTATGGCGGGACTGGCAGAGATGTATCAGGAATATATTGATGGTACGAAGGAAATCCGCGACATTAACATGGAGTTTAATGCACACTATATACGGGAAGATCTGGATGAGAAATCAAAGAGAAGCTGCCCGATGTAGATAAAACAACTATATGGGAAACTTGCAGATCCCGAATATGCAGGAAATAACAAGATAACAGGAGAAGGATAATAAAATGAGTACAAACAATATGGATAGATTTGAATTCAGATGTATCAGACCGGAGGAGACACAGCAGGCGATAGAAATTGAGCAGATCTGTTTCCCGCCAAATGAGGCATGTTCCCCGAAAAGTCTGACAGAGAGAATAAAAGCAACAGCAGAAACATTTCTGGTAGCTGAGGATAAGGAAACCGGAAAGCTGGCTGCATTTCTTAATGGAGTTCCTACAGATGAGGAGGCTTTCAGAGACGAATTCTTCACAAATATTTCCCTGAGTAATCCTGAAGGCACAAACATCATGCTTCTGGGCTTGGATGTCCGTCCGGAATATCGTATGCAGGGACTGGGACGTGAACTGGTATCCCGATACTGCCAGAAAGAAGCACAAAAAGGACGAAAGAAACTTTTCCTCACCTGTCTGGATGAAAAAGTGAAGATGTATGAGAAATTTGGCTTTACAGATCTGGGCCAGGCAAACTCTACCTGGGGCGGAGAAGCCTGGCATGCTATGAGTATCGAGATTGGGTAACGAAGAAATAAATACAGTATATAGCAGTATCATACGGTGAAGATTTAACAGAATCAAATAGTTTTGGGGGTATCTATATGGATTTAAAGGAATTACAATCTATTCTCACAATTGGAGAAACCGTAGCAGTGGAATTTAAACGCTGTGGCAACGGAATTGAAAATGATACCTATGAAACGGTCTGCTCGTTTCTGAACAGATTTGGCGGAGATCTTTTTATGGGAGTATTGGATGATGGCTCTGTGTTGGGAGTACCTGAAAAGGCGGCTTCGGATATGGTGAAAAATTTTATAAAAGTCATAAGCAATCCGGTACTGTTTTCGCCAACAATCTATTTGGTGCCGGAAATCATTAAATATGATGAAAAGCGAACCATCATTCATGTTCACATTCCACCCAGTGCAGAAGTGCACAGTTACAGGAAAGTTATTTATGACCGGGTGGATGATGCGGATGTGAAGGTGACTGCCACTGGTGCAATTGCGCAGATGTATATTCGTAAGCAGAATATTTTTACAGAAAAGAAAATCTATCCGTATGCCAGAATGGAAGATTTGCGATTAGACTTATTGCCGAAAATTCGTATTATGGCACAGAATCATGCAGGAGGTCATCATCCATGGACCGGAATGGATGATCAGGAATTACTGAAAAGTGCCGGTTTATATGGACGGGACATAGTAACTGGTGAAGAAGGTTATAACCTTGCTGCTATCATGCTTCTTGGAAAAGATGAGGTAATTCTGAATGTAGCACCAGCATATGTGACAGATGCTTTGGTTCGAAAAGTGAATGTAGATCGTTATGATGATAGAGAAATTGTGAAAACAAACCTGATTGAGAGTTATAGTCAGCTTCTGGAGTTTGGCAGGAAAAATCTTCCGGACAAGTTTTTTCTGGAAGGTGTTGTAAATAAAAGTCTGCGAAATACTATTGTCAGGGAAATGGTCAGCAATACTTTAATGCACCGGGAATTTACCAGCAGTTATACAGCAAAATTTGTAATAGAGAAAGAACGGATGTATGTGGAAAATGCAAATCGTGCGACTAAAGAGGGATTTATTACAGTAGATAATCTTGAACCTGATTCCAAAAATCCGATTATCGCAGCATTCTTTCGGAATATTGGATATGCAGATCAGCTTGGTTCTGGTGTAAGGAAATTATTCAAATACAGCAAATACTATTCAGGAAAAGATCCTCAGTTTGTAGAAAACGATATATTTCGGATTATTGTGCCATTAGATGACGAGTATTCCTTTGATTATGGCACAAAAATTGGAGCTGGTGATGTAATTGAGATTAAAAGTGCCGATAAAATGCCGATAAGTGCCGATAAAATGCCGATAAATAATTTGACAGTACAGCAGAGTATAATTCTTAATTTTATAAAAGAAAATGGTCAGATTACATCTCATCAGGCAGAAGAATTATTAAAAGTAAAGCAAAGACGGGCAAGGATTATTCTTGGCGAGATGGTTGAGATGGAAATTCTGGAACGTCAAGGTTCTTATAAAAGTACAGTATATGTGTTGAAGGACAACTGTTTATAGTAAAATAGATAAATTTATCGGAAAAATAAAATACTAAAAATGTCGCCTGTCAGGAGACCATTAATCTTTTTCTTTGATATAAAATGTAATTATAGAAATGTATTGTGGAGGTATACGAAGGAGGAAAAGATTATGGCACTGATAAAATGTCCGGATTGTGGAAAAAGAAATATCGGATAAGGCTGAAAAATGTACTTATTGTGGAAAAGTATTTATACAGAAAGCAAATGGAAGATATAAATTCAACGGCTTCCACGTGAGAGGGAACAAAAGGCAGATAGGTATCAAATTTACGCATAGGAAGCTGAGTGTCATCCCATGGTCGGTGCAGGACATACATGGTAAAGAAACGGAGCTGGGAGATGGCAGTGTTGACTGTACGGTCAGAAAGGCAGCGATCAGCCTGGAGCCATTTGATGAAATCCCGGAGTTCCTGCCAGGAAACATCTCCGGGATCTTTGTAAAGGATATGCTGAAGGTAGTCCAGATAAGCGCGGATATAGGTGCAGTAGTTTTTTAAGGTATGGTCAGTAAGACCACGAAGGGAGATCATTTCCCGGTAAGAATTAAAATAATTGTCCATAAGGAACCTCCTGAAAGTGTTTGTAAAAAGTAAGGATTTTGAACAAACACAGTCTGGGAGGTGGACGATAATTTTCAGAAATATAGTTGTTGAGTTTAAAAATCCATGGTAAACTAATCATAGCAGTTTTGGGTATAAGTTGATTGGTGTGTGTGGTAACTCAACTATACAACATAAATTCCAAAACTGCTATTTTTATGAAAAAAGTAGTGATTTCACGTACCTAGGGCCACCAGCCGCCGCGCTAGCGGCTTGGTACAATAGTAAAAATTTAATTAAAAAAGGTTGGCAACCAAATATTAAAAGTGCTACCTTTTTCATATATGGACTCAACAGTAATATATCCATTTTCCTTTTCTAAGATTAGCCTGCTTAAATATAATCCAATACCGTTGCCGTTAAGATGATACACCTCAGGACAACGATAAAAACGTTGAAAAATTTTACTTAAATTTTGTTCTTTGATACCAATTCCGTGATCAGATATAGATATAATAACATATAATTCTGTTTTAGAAATATTGATGGATATCTCTGAGTTAATATCGGAATATTTTATGGCATTTTCTAATACATTGATAAATACTTCTCTTGTCCAATCATAATTGTGAATGACATTTATATCCCAATTAGTAGATTTTTGACATGTGATTTGTATATTTTTTAAGTCAGCACTAAATTGAACACTGTCAATTGATTCAATTAAAGTTTTTTTTATTGGAAGAGATTTGGTAGTAAAGGATATGGTGTTTTCTTCTAATTTCATACAATTAACTAAACTATGTACAATCCATTCTATTTTGGAAACTTGAACTTTCAATTTATTTTTGAAGAGTTCGTTCTCTTCTAATGTCAATGAAGGATCGTCCAATATGCGTTGGTACATTTTTAAGTTTGTTAAAGGAGTCTTTAATTGATGCGCCAAATCTGATATAAGAGATTGGAGCATGTCTTTATCTTTAACAGAGGATTCTATAATGGATAATTGATTTTTTTGTAGTGCTTTTAGTAACATAGCTATTTGAGAATCAAAGTTTTCATTTATAGGGAAATTGATATCTTGGTAAGTGGAAAAATTTTTTAAAAGTAAAACAATATTTTTTATCATCCTTTTTTGGGAAAGATAAATAAATAGTAGATAACAAAACATAATAAAAAAAATTGAGAAAATTATAAGCATCATATATCTCCCTACTGCCATTTATACCCAACACCACGTATAGAAATAATATGCTTGGGCGATGAAGGATTTTCTTCTATTTTCATCCGTAAACGACGAATATTAACAGTGACAGCATTTTCATCGACAAATTTTCCATTATAGTCCCATATATAGTTTAAAATAGATTTTTTACTAAGTACATGTTCTTTGTTTTCTATAAAATATTGCAATAATGAAAATTCGATTTTAGTTAAAGGTATTTGCTCATTATTTCTGTAAACTACATGATGTTGTAAATCTAATAAAATATTGTCAGAAATAAGTATTTTCTTTATTTTTGGAGGATAAAGGATATTGTTGAGTCGAGCTTGTAAAATTGAAAGCGAAAATGGTTTTGTAATATAATCATTTGCGCCCATTTCAAATCCTTTCAGTTCGTTCATTTCCCCATCACATACAGTTAGTAAGATTATAGGTGTACCAAATTTTTCTTTGATTTTTTGGCAAGCATTAAAACCACTACCATCAGGTAAATTGCAATCTAAAATAATAGCATCAAAAGAATATTTCTCCAGTAAAGAGAAACCTTGTTTTAAATTAAAAGCACTTTTAATCGTATAAGAAATTCTAGATAAACAGTAACTCAGTCCATCATTAAGATCTTTATCATCTTCTATAATTAAAATATTCAATTCTTCTTTCGCCTCCTATAATATATATTCGGTGGGGGTATTATCCGCTTAGTGATATGTATGGATAATGCTAGAGCACTCAGTATATTATATGCTTTTTCAATTTTTGTTCTTAGGTACAGTATATCTGAACTTTTCATAAAAGTTACACTAAATCGATGAAAAGCTTGAAAACAAGCCATTTTCTCCAAATTGGTTTTAGTGTAACAGTTACACTAAAATCATCCATAAAAATCTAGTATTTATGCGGTGTAGCGGATTTAGTGTAACTTTTTTGCAGAGTTCACAATATAATAGATATATTCTACAACTGCAAGTTAGAAATGTCTATACTCAAGTGTAGTATTCAGAGATTTCGCTTTTAGTCTTTTGGCTCGTGCATTTTTATAAAAAATATATTCCTCTGGCATTCGGCTCTCCGCTGTTGCTCTTTTTAGACACAATGCGCACAAAGTTCCACTATGCTTCGTCTCTGCCTTTTTTCTTATTTTGTTTTTGATCTCTTTTATACAGATCTTATTTATCCACCTTTTTGATACAGGATCTGTTTTACCTTCTCTGTCAGCAGCTCATCTCTGAACATCCGGCTTACACTCTTTCTCGTGATTCTGCTTCCCTCAAACTTCCGGACCCGCCGATACAGGTACAGCTCCCTCATGTTGAACCCTATGATCATCAGAGTAAATATAACTTCTACCGCCGCATGACAGTAACAATGCTTTGCATGGTAGTACGTCTTCAGCTGGTGGAACCCATTCTCTTCGATATCCCACCTGCGGTTCATCATCTCCCATAGAATCTCCGGGGCTGTCTGTTCCAGCGTTGTTACCAGCCACATCCATCTCTCCGCTTCCTTCCCGTTCTCCAGCCACATTTCATGGTATTTCACTACCCGGAGCCTGTATGGGCAGTTTTCAATTTCAAACCCTGGAATATCCCATACCTCGACCGTCTTTTTTCCACGTTGAAATGATCTCTTTTTTCCTTCCCCGCGTTTGAAAAATCCCTCAGCATCCTGAAAGATCAGACGCTTCTCATCTTTTAGCCGGATGACTGCTTCCAGCCCATTTTCTTTTATGGTATTGATAAATGGCGCATTCAGGTACAATGCGTCTGCCACGATCACATCCGCAAAGTGGCCATGTCTTTTTCTGAGCCGTTCGATCAGGCGTTTTCCTCCGGTTAGCTCCCCTTCATCCTTTTCCGCTCCGTCCCTCGGCTTCAGCATTTCCTGCCCCAGGATCACATGCGGTGCTTTTCCAACAGTCATGCAGACCACACTCCGGTGGAAATATTCCGTTTTACCTGCACGATTTTTCCGGGTAAGGCAGTCCGGACAGAAGATCCCGGACTGCGTCAACTTTTGGGATCTTTCCACGGATGAAGTTCCTCAACCTTTTGGACATGCTCTCCGGTGCGGAAAAAACAGTGTGAAAACTTTCATACTGCAACATTAGGAAGAGCAGCACCGGCATAACGATGTTAAACAGCGGAATGGATCTTCTTTTTCTTTTATCCGATAAACACTTGACTTTTTGGGGGATCTCATATAATTTAATAATTTTTTTAATGTTAATTTTTCATTAAGGACACCTTCTTTCGTATATTTTATTGTTAACATAATTATACATGAAAAGGTGTCCTTTTTGGTTGTTTATGCATAAAAAAACAATAACTTTTTATCCTGTAGGGATCTTCCCTGTAAAATATTGGCAAAATGGGATTCTTTTTTCTTAAAAGCGAAATCTCTGTGTAGTATTGATCTTAGTAGGAAAAGAGGAGATTACAATTTTGTAATGATAAAATTATATCTTGTAATCCTTTTGTAATTTGAAAAAATTATAATAAAAGCATCAAAAATGAAAGGAGAATAAGAAAATGAATTTAATAACAGTAAGAAATATAAAAAAATCATACGGAACAGGTAAAAATAAAGTGGATGTTTTGAATGGCATGTCTTTTTGTATAGAAAAGGGAGAATTAGTTACTATTGTTGGAAAATCAGGATCAGGGAAAACGACATTGCTAAATATTGTGGCGGGAATAGACACTCCAGATGAGGGGTATGTAGAAATTGCGGATACTTATATAACATCTCTGAATGAAAAGCAAAAGGTTATTTTTAGAAGAAGAAATATAGGATTCATTTTTCAAGAATATAATTTACTTTCTGTATTGAATGCTTATGATAATATTGCTTTACCATTTACGTTGGATAGAGTAAAAAAAGTGGATCATGAATATATAAAAAGAGTTATGAAAAGTCTGAAAATATGGGATAAAAGGAATAGTTATCCCAGTGAACTATCTGGTGGACAGAGACAAAGAGTTGCAATAGCTAGAGCATTGGCGATAAAACCTATGGTAATATTAGCGGATGAACCGACCGGAAACCTGGATTCCAAAACGGCAATGGATGTTATGTTGTTATTAAAACAATGTAATAAAGAATTTAATCAAACTTTCTTAGTAATTACTCATGATGAAAAAATTGCTCAGATGGGATGTAGAACAATACATATTTGTGATGGAAATGTTTATAAATTGTGAATTTCCACTGATTTGTACAACTAAATATATAGATACCCATAATTTCAAGCTTTTTGAAGAATATGGTGTGGTTTTATTAGTATGTATTTACGACTATTGGTTCACCTATATTTCCACAGAAAATCCCGTATTTATGCGGATGAATCAACTTTAGTCGTAAATTTACTGGAAGTTCACATAAATAGTTGGAACAAGGGGGAGAAAAATGAAGATTGTATTGCAGAATATATTACGAGATAAAAAAAGGACAATTACAATTTTAGCGGCAGTAATATTGATGGTTAGTGCGATGAGCTCATTAGGCAACTTGTTTTATGGGATTAGAAACTGTCAATCAGAATACGCTAGAAGTTGTAACGGGTATTATGAATATAGTTATAGAGGAAAGAGGGAAAATTTAGAACTTATAAGAGATGATAGTTGTGAAATTGGAGCAACACAATTTATAGCGACAACAGAAGTGCCTATACCAATTCAGCTCCAGGCTTGTAATCAAGATTTTCTTAGAATGAATAAAATGAATTTAATTAAAGGAAAAATGCCAACTAATCAACAAGAAATCATTGTTGAAGAATGGGTATTGCAGAATTTAGGAACAGACATGGATATAGGGCACACTATTATATTTGATGGAAAACAATATATGATTGTAGGATTATTATCAGATTCTTTTTATAAAAATAAGAAAGAAATGAATGTATTTACCACCTTTTTTACAGAAGCAGAATGCGAGTATTATCTTCAATTTCATAAAAAGAATAATTTGCAAAATCAAATGAATGAATTTAAAAATACATATAGTATCGCAGATTCAAAAATTAGAGCAAATTGGGAAGTCCTTGAAAGTGAAGGAGTTAAAGTTCCTTTGGGAAAACATAATAGTAATTTCCGGGGCTTGATGAGTAGGTGTGTTTTTGATGAATATGACTTGGTTATTGTATGGAGCTTTTTTTCCGTGTTTATGATATATAGCATATATTATTTATCAATTTATAAAAGGGAAAAGGACTATGGGGTATTAAAAGCTTTAGGATGTTCAAAAGGTAGATTATTTTTGATTATATTTCTAGAGTTATTTATTTTATATCTGATTGGATTTATAATAGGGAATATTCTTGGAAACATCTTCACAGATAAAGTATACTATAGATTTATGGAAATTTTTTTAAATAGTAATATTTCGATTGTAGATTTTCAAGTAAATTTAGATGTGGTTAAGCTAGGATTTACACTAATGGGGATTCTGCTAATTATTGTCACGTTTATAATAGTCAAGAAAATTTATAAATTGAATACTGCTGAGTTGATTAGGCAAAAGGAAACAAGATTATTAAAGAAGAGAAGAATTTTGTCTGAAAAGCATAATTATTTGATTTATAGTATTATGTATAGGTTTATAACAATTAGGAAAGTTACGCTCATTTTGCTTATTGTATCATTGTCATTTGGTGGGGTAATTTTTTTAACATCGCAATATGTTTTAGAGCAAATAAAAGAACAAAACATATTGAAGATAAAATCTGATTTAGGAAGTGGAATGGATTACAGAGTGTATATAGGAAATACGGATCTCTTAAATGGTATATCAACAAATAATGTAGAAGAAATGGAAAAAATTGAGGGAATTAGTGAAATACATCCATACAATTATACGCTTGGTGCTGTTGTTCTAAATGATAAACAATACCCTAATGAGGATTACTTTGCACCAGAAAATGAAGACCGGCGTTTATTAGACATGACTGGTGGAATATGTACAAAACAGTCTGATGGAACATTTCTCTTAAGAACTAATCTTTGGGGATATGATTCTCAAATGTTGGATTCACTTCAAGAATTTATTATAGATGGGAAAATAGTTCCAGAAGAGATAGAAACAGGTCAGAAAGCAGTTGTGAGGTTATCAATGGACGGAGGAGGGGGGTATGATAATATTTGTATTAAACCTGGTGATAAAATAAAAGTTAAAGTACCTAGAATGGAAAATTACGAAAATGAGGATATTTTTAAATTTAAAAATGATAGATACTACAATACTGTTGAAATAGAAGTAGCAGCAACGGTTAAAGCAGTATCAACACATAATGAGTATTTTATAGATGACTCGGGAATTGATATTGTTACAGGGAATGATGCATTCAAAAAAATAACTGGCATTGATTGTTACAATCAGATTGAACTCAAAAAAATAAGCGGAGAAAATGAGGAAAAGATAACGAAGAGATTAGCAGATATTGTATCAGATATTAAAAGTGGATATTTTATTAATCATATTTTTGAAATAGAACAAGAAGAAAAAAACTATGATCAAAAAATATTTATTTTTTCTTTGATGTCAATGGCAATTATGATAATGAGTTTTTTGTACGTTGTGAATAGTACTAAATATATTACATATATTTGGAAAAAGGAACTAAAGATTATGAGAGCATTAGGATTGTCTAATAGAGATTTGCATAAGCTGATGGTAATGACAGCAGTATTTTATGGTGTTTTATCATTAGTTTTGATATATGCAGGAACTATGATTAGCACAGGAGTTTCTTTTTGGATTTTAAAGAATATTTTATTTTTCTACAAAGCAAGATATATTATTAATTGGAATTATATGCTGATTTTTGGCATTGTTAATGTGCTAGTCTGTGTTGTAATCATGGTAACAGCTGGAAAAAAAGCGATAAAAAATAAATGAGAATGATTTTTGAATTACCTTATAGTTTTTTGCTTGCTAAAAAAATAAAAACATACTTGCATAATATGATATTGTCTGGAAAAAATCCCTGGGAAGTATTATACTTTGCAGGGATGATTTTATGTGTTTTGAGAAAAAATATCTCCGGGGAGAAATGAGAAAATGAAGATTTACTACAGAGAGAAATCTGGCGGGATTGAAATTCTGCGGTGTTTTGGAATGGAAGGCAGAGTTGAGATCCCGGGAATGATAGAGAATAAATTGGTGATCAGTGCGGCACCGTATGCATTTTCCAGCCATATGGATGAGAAGGAAGAACTGAAAAATGCCAGCCTGTGGGAAGTGTCAGATGGTCTTGGGTTTGGCAGAGAAGAGCATGTTCTGGCAGGAAATGATGTGGAGGAGATTGTTTTTCCTCACGCTTTAAAAGAAATCGGACGATATATTTTTTATGGCTGCGGAAATCTGAAAAAGCTGGAGTTTTCTGACAGCCTGATGCAGATAGGCTGTGGTGCATTTACAGGCTGTCATGCATTGGAGAAGCTGACTGTTCATATGAGACAGGGAAAGAAGTCAGGCGTTAAGGAAATGTTAGGAGAGATGTGGCAGAGGATTGATGTAAATTTTCGTTATGAGCATGAAGAAGATAGCATAGAAAAACCAGATATGATGTATCGCAGGGAAAATAAATCAGAGGCAAGGCTTGTATTTCCGGAGCATTATGATGAGGCGGTTGAGAACACTCCGGCGCGTATTTTGTATACGGAATATCATGGATCAGGCAGTAATTACAGGCAGTGTTTTTATGATAAGGAGCTGAATTATCAGGAATATGACAGGCTTTTTGAAATGGCGGTAGCCATGGATAAGCTGGAAGTTCTGGTTGATATGTCATTTGGCAGACTGGAGTTTCCTTATGAACTGACCGGGAAAGCCAGGGAGAATTACAGGGAATATATCCGTAAGAATCTGGGAGATATTGCAGAATATCTGGTAAAGCAGGATGATATGCACAGATTGGAAGTGATATCCTCGCAAAAACTCTGGACACTGGAAGGAATTGATTCTGCCTTGGATTGTGCATCTAAGAGAAAAGAAACGGAAGTATCCGCATTTTTGATGAATGAAAGAGCAAATCTGGTGGATAATACGGCAGGAAGTGAACGTATAGATGTGGATAAGCTGCAAAATAGTCAGGAAGCTGACAGGACAGAGCAGGGGAAAAATGAACAATCACAAACTACAGAAAAATCTTTGAATAGAAGAACTATACTAAGAAAAAAGAGGTTTGAACTGTGATAGATATAGAGGAAAATAATGATGCAGCCAGAGGATAAAATACAGGAAATAGCAGAAAGAGCAGAGCGTTTGCAGGAAATCGGCAGCAGTATTCTCAGGGTTGCGCGGGATGAATTATATCTGGGAATGCGGTTTTTGGATGTGGCGCTGAGCAGTTTTTCTTATCAGATGGATGGTCAGGTCCATGGATTTGGAACGGATGGAAGAGTGATGTATTTCCAGCCGCAGATGCTGGGAGGCTTATATAGAGAGAACAGGATTCTGGTGAACAGAGGGTATCTGCATATGGTATTCCACTGTATTTTCCGGCATTTTGCATGGAGCGGTACAGAAGGTAAGAAGAGGGCAGACGATGGAATCACAATCCAGGAACGTATGCGTGATCTGAGTTGTGACATTTCAGTGGAGCATATGATAGATGGGATGAACTATCGGAGTATCCGTTTCTCACGCAGTCTTCTGCGAAGGGAAACCTACCGTCTCCTTGAAAAAGAGGGAAAAACCCTCAACGCACAGAGAGTATATAAAATATTGTCAGAATGGAATCTGAACGAAAAGGATCTTACAAATCTGGAACAGGAATTTCGCACAGATGACCACAGATACTGGGAAAGTAAGAAACCGGATCAGAAACCGAATCCCATGCTCAGCCGCAAATGGGGGGAGATCAATGATGGAATCGAGACGGATCTGGAAACCTTTTCCCAGGAGGCAGGTGAGCGGGACGGAGATTTCCTGGAGCAGATAAAAACAGAGAACAGAAGCCGGTATGATTACAGAGAATTCCTGCGGAAATTTGCAGTTTTTCATGAAGAACTGGCAGTGGATGATGACAGTTTTGATTACAATTTCTATACCTATGGTCTGCGTCTCTATGGAAACATGCCGCTGATCGAACCACTGGAATCCAAAGAAGTTAAGAAGATAGAGGAATTTGTGATCGTCATCGATACTTCCATGTCCTGTTCAGGAGAACTGGTGAGAAAGTTTCTGGAGGAAACCTACGGTGTACTTAGTGAGAGTGAGAGCTTTTTTACAAAAATAAATGTGCACATCATTCAGTGTGATGAGAAAGTCCACACAGATAAAAGGATTACCTCCCGGAAAGAAATGAAAGACTATATGGAACATCTGGAATTGTATGGAGATGGCGGAACAGATTTCAGGCCTGCATTTGAATGGGTGGATAAACTGTTGGAACAGCATGAATTTCATAACCTGAAAGGGATGATCTATTTTACAGACGGATTCGGAATTTACCCGAAGAAAATGCCATCATATAAGACTGCATTTGTGTTTATGCAGGATAATTACAGAGATGTGGATGTGCCGGTATGGGCTATGAAACTGATTTTGGATGAGGATGATTTTGAGAAGCCGGACAGGTAATGAAGAGAGAAAATTATAATTGCGGGAGCTGCAAATCGCGGAGCAATTCGTGGATATCAAGGAAATGAGAAAACTGAGTAAAAGTAAGAAGTGTTCAGCAGGAAAGGATTTATATTATGGATATAAAGCGAGCAAAACAGGAGATAAAGGACTCAATAGAAGCATACCTTGCGAAGGATGAATTTGGAGAATATCTGATCCCGGCCATACGCCAGAGACCAATTCTCCTTATGGGGGCACCGGGTATTGGAAAGACGCAGATTATGGAACAGATCGCCAGGGAATGTAAGGTAGGTCTGGTATCTTATACTATCACCCATCACACCCGCCAGAGTGCAGTAGGACTGCCGTTTATCAAAGAGAAAACCTTTGGTCAGGAGACTTTTTCTGTCACAGAATATACTATGAGTGAGATTATTGCCTCTGTCTATGAAAAGATGGAAAAAACAGGTCTCAGAGAAGGAATTCTTTTTATTGATGAGATTAACTGCGTATCAGAGACCTTGGCGCCTATGATGCTGCAGTTTCTTCAGGGAAAGACATTTGGTAATCAGAAAGTACCGGAAGGATGGGTGATCGTGACAGCAGGAAACCCGCCGGAATACAATAAATCTGTCCGCGAATTTGACGTAGTAACCCTTGATAGAATCAAGAGGATTGATGTGCAGCCGGATTTTGAAGTGTGGAAAGAATATGCCTATGAGCAGGGAATCCATCCGGCTGTTATCTCTTATCTGGAGCTTCGCAGAAAGAATTTCTACAGAATGGAGAACACAGTAGACGGACGGATTTTTGCCACTGCCAGAGGCTGGGAAGATCTTTCAAGGCTGATACAGGTATATGAAACACTGGATAAAGAAGTGGACAGAGAGGTGGTATATCAGTATATCCAGCATCCAATGATCGCAAAAGATTTTGCCGCATATCTGGCATTATACAATAAGTATAAGACAGACTATGCAGTGGAGGATCTGCTTCAGGGTCAATGGACGCCCATCACTCTGGGTAAGATCCGCAATGCTTCACTGGATGAGCATCTGAGTATTGTTGGTCTGCTGAACGGAAAGCTCAGCCAGTTATTTGCAGACTGTTATTTTATGGATGCCTATGTGACAAAGCTCTATAGTTATATGACAGAATACAGAGATAACCTTCCGGAAATGACGCTGGAATCCATTTATAAAAAGGCAGAAAATGATTTTCAGACTGCAAAAAAATCTGAGCTTCTCACTAAAAATGAAGAAAAAGTATTTATCCGTACAGTGGATTTTCTTGAGAAATTATGGATAGAACTGAGGGGAGAAACTGGTTTTGAAGATAAAACAGAGAATAATAAAGCTGTTGAAATTTCAGAAAAAGATACCTATGAGCGGGCAAAAACAGCTTTTGCAACGGAGGCTGACAGTCTGGAAACTCAGACAGAATATATCTCTCAGACGCTTCAGAATGTTTTTGATTTTATGGAAGCAGCCTTTGGTGACAGCCAGGAAATGGTGGCTTTTATTACGGAACTGAATGCAAACTTTTACAGTATCTGGTTTATCCGTGAGAATGGTTCTGATCAGTATTATCGTCACAACAAGGGACTACTGTTTGATGACAGACAGAAACTGATCCTGGGACAAATGGAGGAACTGGAGAACACGATGAAGCGGGGACTAAAAAATTAATTTTTATGCCAATTAGCATTGGATTTTCAGATAAATCGTGGTATGCTGATGAATAGAATTATGATTTGAGTGAAAAATATCAGGAATGCAGGCGCATTTGACTGTGCAGCAGTAGAACGATATGGAATCACTAGAAAAAACGAGGAGGAATATAAAATGGAATTAGAAGTATTAAGAAAAGATATGGTTGCAGCTATGAAAGCCAAAGATAAAGTAACAAAAGAAGCAGTTTCCTCTCTGATCTCTGCGGTAAAGAAGGTAGCGATCGATGAGGGATGCCGTGATGAAATTAAGAGCGATCTGGTGGACAGAGTTATTTTGAAGGAGTTGAAAACTGTAAAAGAACAGCTGGATACCTGTCCGGAGAGCCGCGAGGATCTGAAGGCTGAATACCAGGCAAGATATGATGTAATTGCCAAATATGCGCCAAAACAGATGGATGCAGCGGAAGTAAAAGCATATCTGGAAGAAAAATTTGCGGACGTGATCGCAACAAAAAATAAGGGTCAGATCATGAAGGCTGTTATGGCTGATATGAAGGGAAAAGCAGACGGAAAGGTGATCAATCAGGTTGTTGCAGAACTCTGCAAATGATGTGTTATCTTAACCGAATCAGGTAAGCCCCCTGCTTTAATTGCGAAAAGCAATAAGCAGTGGGTGGGGACTATGTGAAGAATAGGATCATCCAGCAGATTTGGTATGCAGAAAGCTGGATAGTTATCAAAATAACCGCAGTATACTGGAGTGTCCGGATACTGCGGTATTTTATTAGGAGGTGAATATATATGGAGTTTCAGCATGAACTGATCATTCCTAATGAGGGATTTCCGTTTAAGGTTTTTCTTTTTGAAGGAGGAAATGGCAATTATGTGCGTGAGAAGCACTGGCATACGTCTGTAGAGATTTTTGCTGTGATGGAGGGGCGACTGGATTTTTTTGTAAATAAGGATGAATATCCGCTGAAAGCTGGAGAGCAGATAATCATTAATTCCAATGAGATCCACTCTATCCATGCTGTGGAGAAAAATAAAACAGTAGTTCTGCAGATTCCTCTGAAACAGTTTGAGGATTATTTTACTGCCCAGAGATATATCCGTTTTCGGGGGCAGGAGGAGCTGGTGGATAAGAAAATGGCTTCTTTGCTTCGTAAATTATATCATGTGTATTCCGAGCGGAAAATTGGATATGAGTTCCGGACAATTTCTATTTTTTACGAGATCATGTATATCTTGGTGAAGGATTACCGTGTGACAGAGACCAGGGAGAAGGACATCCGACACAGCCGCCGTCTGGATGCATTGTCAAAAATCACCACATATATGCGTGAGCATTACAGGGAGGAACTGAAGCTTTCTGATGTGGCGGCTACTTTTGGATACTCGGATGCATATTTGTCGCGAATGTTCCAAAAATATGCAAAAATCAACTATAAAACTTATCTGCAGGATATCCGTATGGCATATGCGTACAGGGATTTGCTGAATACAGACCATACAATTAGTCAGATTGCACTAGATAATGGATTTTGCAGCAGCAGGGGTTTTTCCGGGGAATTTCAGAAAAGATATGGGGTACTTCCAAGTGAGATGCGAAAACAGATAAATGAAAAAGGTCAAAAAAACGCTATAGATTAGACAAGAAAACTGGCGAAAAGTACCCTTTATTCTGATATATTCTAAGCACAGTCAAGAAAACGTAATATCTACAGAATATAAGGAGGTTTTTGAAGTGAAAATTCAGAATGTAACAGATGCTTCCTTCCGTAAATATGGAAAGGTGCTTGAAGGGTATGACTTCAGTGCTCTTCTCAAAGAAATGAAACATACACCGGTTCCGGATGATGTGGTTTATGTACCATCTGTTGAGGAGCTGGAAGCTCTGGATGTAGCAAAAGCACTGCAGAATAAAGGATTTGGCGGAATCCCGATCGAAATTGGATACTGCAACGGACATAATAAGAAATTAAATGCAGTAGAATATCACCGCAGTTCAGAGATTAATGTAGCGGTAACAGATCTGGTTCTGCTTATCGGAAGCCAGCAGGATATCACAGATGATTTTACATATGATACTTCTAAGATCGAAGCATTCCTGGTACCTGCAGGAACAGGTATTGAAGTATATGCAACTACACTTCATTATGCGCCATGCAATGTACAGGATGGCGGTTTCCAGTGTGTAGTCGTACTTCCGGCAGGAACCAATACAGATCTTACATTTGAGACAGCTAAGACAGGCGAGGACAGCCTGCTGACAGCTAAGAACAAATGGCTCATTGCACATGAAGATGCGGCAATCGAGGGTGCAGTAAACGGACTTCGTGGAGAGAACATCTCCATTGACTGATAGCAAATCTCGGTCTGAGTACTGCTGACAGAAACAGATGAGGTAATGAATAAAACCCCAAATAAATAATAAATTAACCCCAAAATCGTATTAAGAAAAAGGAGAATCTATCATGATCGATAACATGCCAAAAGTAAAAGTCGGAATTGTAGCAGTAAGCCGTGACTGTTTCCCGGAAAGCCTTTCCGTAAACAGAAGAAAAGCACTTGTAGAGGCTTATACAAAGAAATATGATGTAGCAGACATTTATGAATGTCCGATCTGTATCGTAGAGAGCGAGATCCATATGGTTCAGGCTCTTGAAGATATCAAGAAAGCGGGATGTAATGCACTTTGTGTATATCTTGGAAACTTCGGACCGGAAATTTCCGAAACACTTCTTGCAAAGCATTTCGAAGGACCGAAGATGTTCTGTGCAGCAGCAGAAGAAACACAGGATAATCTGATCCAGGGACGAGGAGATGCATACTGCGGTATGTTAAATGCAAGCTATAACTTACAGCTTCGCAATGTAAAAGCATATATTCCGGAATACCCGGTTGGTGACGCAGAAGACTGCGCAGATATGATCCATGATTTCCTTCCGATCGCAAGAGCAGTAGAAGGACTCAGCAACTTAAAGATCATCAGCTTCGGACCTCGTCCTACAAACTTCCTTGCTTGTAATGCGCCGATCAAACAGCTTTACAACCTTGGAGTTGAGATTGAAGAGAATTCTGAACTTGACCTGTTTGAAGCATTCAACAAACATGCCGGAGATGAGAGAATCCCTGCAATTGTTAAAGAAATGGAAGAAGAACTGGGTGCAGGAAACAAGAAACCTGAGATTCTTGCAAAACTTGCTCAGTATGAACTGACTCTGAAGGACTGGGTAGAGGCTCACAGAGGATATCGTAAATATGTAACATTAACAGGAAAATGCTGGCCTGCATTCCAGACACAGTTTGGATTTGTTCCTTGCTATGTAAACAGCCGTCTGACTGCTCAGGGCATTCCGGTATCTTGCGAAGTTGATATTTATGGTACATTAAGTGAGTTCATTGGAACTGTTGTAAGCCAGGATACAGTTACACTGCTTGACATCAACAACTCTGTACCGAAGGATATGTACAAAGAGTCTATTGAGGGCAAATTTGATTACACACTGAAAGATACATTTATGGGATTCCACTGCGGAAATACAGCTTCCAGCAAGCTTTCTTTCTGTGAGATGAAGTATCAGATGATCATGGCAAGATCTCTTCCGATAGAAGTTACAAACGGAACTCTTGAAGGAGATATTGTTCCTGGAGATATCACTTTCTATCGTCTGCAGAGCACTGCTGATAGCAAACTCCGCGGATATATTGCACACGGTGAAGTTCTTCCGGTTGCAACAAAATCTTTCGGTGCGATCGGCGTATTTGCAATTCCTGAAATGGGACGTTTCTACCGTCATGTATTGATTGAGGGAGGATATCCACATCACGGAGCAGTTGCATTCGGACATTATGGAAAAGCTTTGTTTGAAGTATTCAAATACATCGGTGTTCCGGTTGAAGAGATTGGATATAACCAGCCGGCAGGTGTAAGATACCTGACAGAAAATCCATGGGGTTAATTCAGATAAACAGACTGACACTATAAATTTTAATACATCCCGGGGGTTTACCCTGGGATGTATTAGATTAGAAATAGAAAAGGAGAGCACTTATGTATTATATCGGTATTGATCTTGGTACTTCCGCTGTAAAACTTCTTCTTATGGAAGAATCAGGAAAAATCTGTAACATCGTATCCAGAGAATATCCTTTATTCTTCCCACATCCGGGCTGGTCTGAGCAGAAACCGGAAGACTGGTTTGCGCAGAGTATGGAAGGCATGAAAGAGCTGACAAAGGATATCGACAGAGCGCAGGTAGCAGGAATTGGTTTTGGCGGCCAGATGCATGGTCTGGTAACACTTGACAAGGATGATAATGTGATCCGTCCTGCAATCCTCTGGAATGACGGACGTACAGGCGAAGAGACAGAATATCTGAATACAGTGATCGGAAAAGACAAACTTTCACAGTATACAGCAAATATTGCTTTCGCAGGCTTCACAGCACCTAAGATCCTCTGGATGCAGAAAAATGAGCCTGAGAACTTTAAGAAGGTAGTAAAGATTATGCTTCCTAAGGATTATCTGGCATATCGTCTGTCCGGTTCTTTTTGTACAGATGTTTCTGATGCTTCCGGTATGCTTCTTCTTGATGTGAAGAACCGCTGCTGGTCAAAAGAAATGCTGGAGATCTGTGGAATCACAGAAGAGCAGCTTCCGAAACTGTATGAGAGTTGGGAAGTAGTAGGAACTCTGAAACCTGAGATTGCGAAAGAACTTGGATTCAGTGAGAATGTAAAAGTTGTTGCAGGTGCAGGTGACAATGCGGCAGCTGCTGTAGGAACAGGTACAGTTGGTGACGGTCAGTGTAATATTTCTCTTGGAACATCCGGAACTGTGTTTATTTCCAGTAAAAACTTTGGTGTGGACGAAAATAACGCACTTCATTCTTTCTGTCATGCAGATGGAAGCTATCATCTGATGGGATGCATGCTCAGCGCAGCTTCCTGTAACAAATGGTGGGCAGAGGAGATTCTTCAGACAAAGGATTTCGCGGCAGAGCAGGCTCCAATTCAGAAGCTGGGAGAGAATCATGTATTCTTCCTTCCATATTTGATGGGAGAACGTTCACCTCATAATAATCCTGATGCAAGAGGTGTATTCTTCGGAATGTCCATGGACAGCACAAGAGCAGACATGACACAGGCTGTTCTGGAAGGTGTTGCCTTTGGTCTTCGTGATTCCCTGGAAGTTGCAAGAAACCTTGGAATCAAGATTGAGAGAACCAAGATCTGCGGTGGTGGAGCTAAGAGCCCACTGTGGAAGAAGATCATTGCAAACGTTATGAACCTGAAGGTTGATGTTCTGGAGAACGAAGAAGGACCGTCTATGGGTGGAGCTATGCTGGCAGCAGTAGGCTGTGGTGCTTACCCGGATGTAGAAACCATCGGTAAGAAATTTGCCAAAGTTGTTGATACAGTAGAACCGGATCCTGAACTGGTTGCAAAATATGAAGAGAGATATCAGAAGTTCAGAACTCTGTATCCGGCGATGAAGCCATTGTTCTAATCGAATATCTGCCTGACATACTGGGGTTGTTGTGCTTATTTAGCACAACAACCCCATTTTGACGTACATCTGATGATGACCAATCACCATAGCCTATTGATTATGACATATCAGGAAAAGGGCAGCTTCAGGAATTCTTCCATGGCTCTGCTGATATAGCGGCCTTTCTTCCAGTAAAAAAATACAGTGCGTTTACTGCTCTGACCGGGCAGCTTATAAAAAACAAGTTCTGAATTTGTTGGAACTCTGGAGAGCAGAAGATCCCCGATGAAAGTGATACCCATTCCCAAACATGCAATATTATAGGCAGTCATCTGCTGATCCAGGCGAAATACTACAGAAGGTGAAAAGTGATTTTCCTGACAAATGGTCAGCGCACGCTTACCGGTATCGTTATCTGAACGAAGAATAATAAATGGTTCGTTCTCAAAGTTGTTTAATGGAACAGAAGGAATATGAGAAGAACGGAACTGCCCGTTCCGGATTTCCTCAATAGGAATCTGATATTTCTGCAGTCTGGTATTTACTGAATAATTTTTGGGAACCGCTAGAAGAAGTTGTTCTTTCTGGTAGGTATAATGTTCAAAAATCTGGTTATCCAGGATGCAGTTATCGATTACCAGATCTAACTTTCCGGCCTGGAGAAACTGGGATAGCTTTGCTGTACTTTCTTCTACAAGAGAAATTTGAACATGGGGGAATTTTTGGGAAAAATCAGCAATAAGGGGAGGCAGAATCCACGAAGAAAAAAAGTTACTGCCACCTACATTAAGAGTTCCTGTTTTGAGATTTCCCAGATCCAGTAGATAGTTTTCGAGATTATTTTCAATATCCATGACTTTTTCAACAGCCTGTATATAATGTTTTCCGACTTCAGTTAACTGTAAAGGTTTGGTACTTCGATCAAAAATAGGATAACCAATGCGGTTTTCCACACGTTTTACATTTGCACTTAAAGAAGGCTGCGAAATGAAAAGAGCAGCAGCAGCTTTGGAAAAGCTTTTTTCCTTGTATACCTCATAGATGTATTCCATTCCCTGAAACATATAAACTCCTCCGATATATAACTTAAACACTATATATTTTATAAAAATATATGTATTTGATTATATTATAGCAGAGATATATAATGGGGGCAAATACATGGGAGGGCGAATAACTATGAAAAAAACAGACTATCGTGTAGAAAGGGATTCTATTGGTGTAAAGGATATTCCGGAAGATGTATATTATGGAGTACAATCCTTACGTGCGGCTGAAAATTTCCACATTACGGGGCTGAATATGCATCCGGAAATTATTAACAGTCTTGCATACATAAAAAAAGCAGCAGCGATAACCAATTGTGAGGTGGGGCTTCTTGAGAAGAAAAAAGCACAGGCGATTGTCCAGGCATGTGATGAAATTGTTTCAGGAAAATTCCATAATGAATTTATTGTGGATCCTGTTCAGGGAGGAGCTGGCACATCTTTAAATATGAATGCCAATGAAGTAATTGCAAATCGCGCGATTGAGATACTGGGAGGAAAAAAGGGCGATTATACAATTATAAATCCTAACGATGATGTGAATTGTGGACAGTCTACCAATGACGTTATTCCTACTGCCGGTAAAATGACTTCTCTTCGTTTGTTGCAGAATCTGAAAAAACAGCTTCTTCGCCTCTATGATGCTCTTAATGAAAAAGCTACAGAGTTTGATCACATAATAAAAATGGGGCGTACACAGATGCAGGATGCAGTACCAATTCGTCTGGGACAGGAATTTAAGGCATATTCGGTAGCAATCATGCGTGATATCCACAGAATGGATAAAGCAATGGATGAAATGCGGACTCTTAATATGGGAGGTACTGCTATTGGAACAGGAATTAATGCAGATGAGGGCTATCTGAGAAGAATTGTTCCAAATCTCACTGAAATATCGGGAATGGACTTTATACAGGCTTTTGATCTGATTGATTCCACTCAGAATCTGGATCCATTTGTAGCCGTTTCCGGTGCTGTGAAAGCATGTGCGGTAACTCTTTCCAAAATGTCAAATGATCTCCGTCTGATGTCCTCCGGTCCACGTACTGGTTTTGGGGAGATTAATCTTCCGGCAAAACAGAATGGTTCCTCTATTATGCCAGGTAAAGTTAATCCGGTTATTCCTGAAGTAGTGAATCAGGTTGCTTTTAATATTATTGGTAATGATGTTACCATTACCATGGCTGCAGAGGCTGGTCAGCTGGAATTAAATGCGTTTGAGCCGATTATTTTCTATTGCATGTTCCAGTCTATCGATACTCTTGGCTATGCAGTCCAGACATTGGTGGATAATTGTATTGTAGGAATTACAGCAAATGAAGAAAGATGCCGTTATCTGGTAGAAAACAGTGTAGGTATTATCACTGCAATCAGCCCCCATCTTGGATATCAGAAGGCTGCGGATATTGCAAAAAAGGCAATTAAGACAGGCGAATCTGTAAGAAGTCTGATTCTGAAAGAAAAGCTTATGGACGAGGATGAACTTAATCGCATTCTGGATCCGATCCATATGACGGAACCTGGTATTTCCGGAAAAGATTATCTTATAAAAAAATAAAGAAAAAAACAGGCGGGAAAATCTTCCCGCCTGTAAAATCGTCTGGACACATATCATATATAAATATGATTTTTATATTTTGAATTATTCGATTGATTTCAACCGGATTAGAACAGACCTGTGATCTTACCTGTCTCGTCTACGTCGATTCTTTCAGCAGCCGGAACTTTAGGAAGACCTGGCATTGTCATGATCTCGCCTGTAAGAGCTACGATGAATCCTGCACCAGCGGAAATCTTCAGGTTACGTACTGTAACTTCGAAGTCAGTAGGAGCACCCAGTTTAGTCTGGTCATCTGTTAAGCTGTACTGTGTCTTAGCTACACAGATCGGGCAGTTGCCGAATCCAAGAGCTTCTAACTGTTTCGCCTGTTTCTGAGCGTTAGCTGTCAGAACTACTTTCTTACCGCCATATACTTTCTGAACGATCTGGTTCAGTTTGTCTTCGATAGAACCTTCCAGTTCATATGCATAGGAGAAATCGTTTGGTTCTTCAACAAGACGGATAACTTCTTCTGCAAGTTTGATTCCGCCTTCGCCGCCTTTTGCCCACACTTCAGAAAGAGCAACGTTAACGCCCAGTTCTTTACATTTAGCTTCTACAAAGTCAAGCTCTGCTTTTGTATCTGTAGGGAATGCGTTGATAGCAACAACACATGGAAGTTTGTATACGTTTTTGATGTTGGAAACGTGTTTTAACAGGTTCGGGATACCTTTTTCAAGAGCTTCCAGGTTTTCATTGTTAAGGTCAGCTTTAGCAACGCCGCCGTTGTATTTCAGGGCACGTACTGTAGCTACGATTACAACTGCGCTTGGTTTTAAACCAGCCATACGGCATTTGATATCAAGGAATTTCTCAGCACCAAGGTCAGCACCGAAACCAGCTTCTGTGATTGCATAATCAGCAAGCTTCATAGCCATCTTTGTAGCTGTTACAGAGTTACATCCATGAGCGATGTTTGCGAATGGTCCGCCATGTACGATTGCAGGAACGTGTTCCAGAGTCTGTACAAGGTTTGGTTTCAGAGCATCTTTTAACAGGGCTGTCATAGCGCCTTCTGCGTGAAGGTCACCTGCTGTTACAGGTTTCTGCTCGGAAACTTTTCCGTATGTATATCCGATGATAATCTTGGATAATCTTTCTTTCAGGTCTTTGATGTCGCTTGCAAGACAGAGAACTGCCATGATTTCAGATGCAACTGTGATGTCGTATCCGTCTTCACGAGGCATACCGTTTGTCTTTCCGCCAAGACCATCTACTACGTTACGAAGCTGACGGTCGTTCATATCTACACATCTTCTCCATGTGATCTTACGTGGGTCGATGTTTAATGCATTGCCCTGGAAGATATGGTTATCGATCATAGCTGCCAGTAAGTTGTTAGCTGCGCCAATGGCATGGAAGTCACCTGTGAAGTGAAGGTTAATATCTTCCATAGGAACAACCTGTGCATATCCGCCGCCTGCTGCACCACCTTTTACACCGAATACCGGTCCTAAGGATGGCTCACGAAGAGCTACCATAACACTCTTGCCAAGTCTCTGCATACCATCTGCAAGACCTACAGTAGTAGTAGTTTTACCTTCTCCTGCTGGAGTTGGGTTGATAGCTGTAACGAGGATTAATTTTCCATCCTTCTTATCACTTTCTTTCAGAAGATTGTAGTCGATTTTTGCTTTGTATTTTCCGTACTGCTCCAGATATTTGTCGTCAATACCTGCTTTCTCTGCGATCTGAGTAATTGGAAGCATCTCGCATTCCTGTGCAATTTCAATGTCTGATTTGAATCCCATAATTGTTTTTCTCCTTTCGTTTCCGCATAACATGAAAAACTTCTGTTGCTGTTCACTCCGCGATCAGCAACAATTATTAATTGAAAGAAGTATTGGCCGGTCTGCCTGGTATTCCTGATTTCTGCCCTGAAAGTTATAAAAAAAGGCCAGTATCTGAATATTTCAAATACTGCCCAGACGGTCGGCTCCCACAAACCTCCGACTCCACGTGGTTTGCACTCCACTCTTTCCGTCAGTACTCGAAGGTTCTTTCAATTGATGAATACAATATATCATTTTGAGAAAAAAATGTCAAGAAATTTTTGTTGAAACGTCAAAAAATGTGAGTAAACTGGATAAAAGTTGTGCAAATTGATAAGAGAAGAGAATCGTAATCCCTGGTAATGAAAGAAAATACGTTTTCTCAAGGAAAGAAATTGTTAAAAAATAAACACAGTTTTCCCTGATAAATGAAGAAAATATAAAAAGCGGGTAAAGCTAGAGCGTGTCTGAAAAATCATTCCCGCAATCTGCACGCCCCACTTTGCGGGATATTTCACCCGAATTCAGTTGCCGTAGCCCGCTACGGCGCCCTCATCCGGGCAAAATATACCACAAATTGTGACGCACATCTTGCAGAAAGCCTTTTTCAGACACGCTCTAGTGCAAAATATGGAAAATGGAATTGACAACAGTTCAGAAGATATGTTATTCTCATCTTTAGTATGAAAAGACACTATCGTTTTCATGCAAATATTTGCTCACATTCAGAGACAGTTTCTGAATGTTAAGCCATACGGACAGGCGGGGCAGTTGCCGGGTGGGAGACACCACATTATTGATTGAGTTAGAAGCTCAAATTTTATAAGTTGATTACTTTATAATAATCAGTGCGTAAGCACACATCATCTTGTGAAACGGTCAATAAGAGCATAGCATATATTTGCCAGCGATTGAAGACGACAGCAGTCATGAATATTTCAGAATACGGGAACAGGCACAGGATACAGACGGATTTATACGGGAAATCCGATCAGTATATAAAGAGACAGAGCCTGAGAAATTCTATAGATCATGAGAGAAGCAGATGGTGAATGAACTTATCTGCTTCTTTTTTTGTGCAGATATAGCAAATATATAGAGAAATAATTAATCATTGTGCCGGTTTGAGGCAGTATACAATTGCTGAATGATAGAACTGTATTTGCCGGTACATGACGACAGGAAAAGAGGAACATGTCAAATGGATTATGAAAGACAACAGCATGCGCCCATATATGAAGCACTGGAACGTTTCCGAAAGAAGAGAGTCGTTCCCTTTGATGTGCCGGGACATAAAAGAGGAAGAGGAAATCCGGAGCTTGCACAGTTGCTGGGAGAGAAATGTGTGGGGCTGGATGTTAATTCTATGAAGCCGCTGGACAATCTCTGCCACCCGGTTTCGGTGATCAGAGAAGCGGAGGAGCTTGCAGCAGATGCTTTTGGCGCAGCGCATGCATTCCTTATGGTAGGAGGAACCACATCTGCAGTGCAGAGCATGATCCTGTCTGTCTGCAAGGCAGGGGATAAGATCATTCTGCCGCGAAATGTACATAAAAGTGCCATCAATGCCCTGGTACTGTGCGGTGCAATTCCGGTTTATGTAAACCCGGAGGTGAATGCGCAGCTGGGCATTTCCCTTGGCATGGAAGTCAGTCAGGTGGAGAAGGCTATGGATGAGAATCCGGATGCGGTGGCAGTTCTTGTAAATAACCCTACCTATTATGGAATCTGTTCGGATCTGCGGACTATCGTAAAGAAGGCTCATGCAAGAGGAATGAAGGTGCTGGCAGATGAGGCTCATGGAACCCATCTTTATTTCGGCAGAAACCTTCCTGTATCCGGAATGGCGGCAGGTGCTGACATGGCGGCAGTTTCCATGCACAAATCCGGCGGAAGTCTGACACAGAGTTCGCTGCTGCTTTTGAATAAGAGTATGAATGCAGAGAAAGTGCGCCAGATCATCAATCTGACTCAGACCACAAGCGCTTCTTATCTTCTGTTGTCCAGTCTGGATATCTCCAGAAGAAATCTGGCACTCAGGGGAGAGGAATCCTTTGAAAAGGTTGCAGGGATGGCGCAGTATGCCAGAGAGGAGATCAATGAGATCGGCGGTTATTATGCATATGGTATGGATCTGATCAACGGAACCAGTGTTTTTGATTTTGATGTTACAAAACTCTCCATTTATACACTGGGAAATGGGTTGGCAGGTATTGAAGTTTATGATCTTCTCAGAGATGAATATGATATTCAGATCGAGTTTGGAGATATCTGTAATATTCTGGCTTACATTTCCATCGGAGACAGGCTTCAGGATATTGAGAGACTGGTAGGGGCATTGGCTGATATTGAACGTCTGTATAAGAAGGACAGCACAGGTATGCTTTCCGGGGAATATATCGCACCTGCAGTGGTGGTGTCTCCACAGCAGGCATTTTATGCGGAGAAAGAATCTCTGCCCATGGAACAGGCGGCAGGCAGGATCAGCGGTGAATTTGTTATGTGTTATCCTCCGGGAATCCCGATTCTTGCTCCTGGAGAAATGGTGACACAGGAAATTGTAGAATACATTCTTTATGCAAGAGACAAAGGCTGTTCCATGCAGGGAATGGAGGATCCGAAGGTAGAACATCTTCAGGTCCTGAAAGGGGGTATCTGATTATGGAATTATGGTATTCCGAGTTCCATACAGGAAATGTAAAGCTTTCTGTCCGGATTAACCGACAGTTATTTTCAGGGGAAAGTGAATTTCAGAGAATCGATGTGTTTGAGTCTGAAGAATTTGGAAGATTTGTGGCTCTGGACGGTGAGATCGTATTCTCTGATAAAGATGAATTTATTTATGATGAAATGGTCACGCATGTGCCAATGACAGTACATCCCAATGTAAAAAATGTTCTGATCATCGGTGGCGGTGACGGTGGAGTTGCCAGAGAACTGATCCATTATCCACAGATTGAGAGCATTGATGTGGTGGAATCCGATAAAATGTTTGTGGATGTATGTGCGGAGATGTTTCCGGATATTGCCCAGGGACTGAAGGATGAGAGAGTCAACATTTATTATGAAGACGGCCTTCGGTTCCTGCGGAATAAAAAGGCCAGATATGACCTGATCATCAATGATTCCACAGATCCGCTGGGACATACAGAGGGACTTTTTACAAAGGAATTCTACGGAAGCTGTTATAAGGCTCTCAGAGATGACGGAATCATGGTTTATCAGCATGGAAGTCCTTTTTATGATGAGGATGAGGTGGAATGCAGAAAGATGCACAGAAAGGTTTTCCGGTCATTTCCGGTGAGCAGGGTTTATCAGGCACATATCCCTACCTGTCCCTCGGGATACTGGCTTTTTGGATTTGCATCAAAGAAATATCATCCACTGGAAGATTTCAGGCCGGAGAGGTTTGATAATCTTAATATAGAAACATGGTATTATACAACAAATCTTCACAGAGGAGCATTTATGCTTCCAAAATATGTAGAAGATTTACTGGAAGAGGAGGAAAACAGTTTATGAGCAGATTATTGGTAATCGGATGTGGTGGGGTAGCTTCAGTGGCAATTCGCAAATGCTGTCAGAACAGCGATGTTTTTACAGAGATTATGATCGCAAGCAGGACAAAGGAAAAATGCGATGCACTCAAAGAGAAGATTGAAAGTACAACGAAGACAAAAATTGAGACAGCAAAGATAGATGCGGATAATGCAGCAGAGGTCGCAGAATTGATCAGAGCCTATAAGCCGGATGCTGTCCTGAATGTGGCACTTCCATATCAGGATCTTACCATCATGGATGCATGTCTGGAAGCCGGTGCGGATTATATTGATACTGCCAATTATGAAGCAGAGGATACAGAAGATCCCACATGGCGTGCAATCTATGAAAAGAGATGTAAAGAAAAAGGCTTTACTGCATATTTCGATTATTCCTGGCAGTGGGCTTATGATGAGAAATTTAAGGAAGCAGGACTGACTGCTCTTCTGGGAACCGGTTTTGATCCGGGTGTTACCAGTGTATTCAGTGCTTATGCCCTGAAGCATTATTTTGATGAAATCCATACCATTGATATTCTGGACTGTAACGGCGGTGATCATGGATATCCTTTTGCCACAAACTTTAACCCGGAGATCAATCTTCGAGAGGTTTCCGCAAATGGTTCCTACTGGGAAGACGGACATTGGGTAGAAACAGAGCCTATGGAATTTAAATCTGTCTACGATTTTCCTGAGGTAGGAAAGAAGGATATGTATCTTCTTCATCATGAAGAGATTGAATCACTGGCAAAAAATATTCCGGGAGTACAGAGAATCCGTTTCTTTATGACATTCGGACAGAGTTATCTGACACATATGAAATGTCTGGAAAATGTAGGAATGCTTTCCACCGCACCTGTGGAATTTAATGGACAGGAGATTGTGCCGATCCAGTTTTTGAAAGCTCTTCTGCCGGATCCTGCATCTCTGGGCCCGAGAACAGTGGGTAAAACAAATATCGGCTGTATTTTCACAGGTGTTAAGGACGGAAAAGAGAAAAGTATTTATATTTATAATGTATGTGATCATCAGGAATGCTATAAAGAGGTGGAATCCCAGGCAATCTCCTATACAACAGGTGTTCCGGCTATGATCGGTTCCATGATGGTAGTGACAGGACAGTGGAAGAAGCCGGGTGTATTTAATGTGGAAGAATTTGATCCGGATCCATATATGGAAGCACTGAACAAATGGGGACTTCCATGGAAAGTCTGCGAAGATCCTGAACTGGTAAAGGTCTGGAAAGCCAATGAAGATTGATCAACTGCAAACTCCCTGCTATGTGATCGATGAGAAGAAGATGCGGGAGAATCTGGAGATTTTGAAAAAAGTCCAGGAGGATACCGGGTGTAAGATCCTTCTGGCGCAGAAAGCGTTTTCCGGCTTTGCCCTGTATCCCATGATCGGAAAATATCTGGCAGGTACCACTGCCAGCGGTCTGTTTGAGGCAAGGCTTGGATATGAAGAGATGGGGAAAGAGAATCATGTTTTTTCCCCTGCTTACCGTACAGAAGATATAGAGGAACTGGATCATATCTGTGACCATATTATCTTTAATTCCACAGCACAGCTGAAGAAATTTAAAGATGTGTGTACCAGAGCCAGTCTGGGACTCCGTATTAATCCGGAATGCTCCACTCAGGGGGATCATGCGATCTATGATCCCTGTGCGCCGGGTTCCAGGCTGGGGGTTACCAGAGAGAACTTTGACGGGGAATGTCTGAAATGGATCGACGGACTGCATTTTCATACTCTCTGCGAACAGAATGCGGATGATCTGGAGAAAACATTGCAGGCGGTAGAGGAGAAGTTTGGAGAATTTCTGTCTGAGGTTTCCTGGCTGAATATGGGCGGCGGACATCATATTACCAGAGAGGATTATGATGTAAAGCTCCTGGAAAAATGTATTCAGCATATGAAGGAAACCTATGATCTGGATATTTATCTGGAGCCCGGGGAGGCTGTTGCCCTGAATGCCGGATATCTGGTGACAGAGGTTATGGACATTGTGGAAAATGAGATCAGAACGCTGATTCTGGATGCTTCTGCAGCCTGCCATATGCCGGATGTGCTGGAGATGCCCTATCGTCCGCCTCTTAAGGACAGCGGGGAAGCAGGGGAGAAGGCATATACCTACCGCTTATCTTCCTGCACCTGTCTGGCAGGAGATGTGATCGGAGATTATTCCTTTGACAGAGAGATCCGGATCGGGGACAAGCTGTATTTTATGGATATGGCGATTTATTCTATGGTGAAGAATAATACATTTAACGGTATGCCGCTGCCGGATATTGCGGTTATGCATGAGGACGGAGAGTGTGAGGTTATCAGACATTTCGGATACGAAGACTTTAAGAGCCGGCTTTCCTGATATCTGCCGGGCTATCAAAGAAAAGGAGACAGACATGGAAGTTATTGAGAAGAACAGAACAAAATACCGTATGCCCGGAGAATTTGAGCCTCATGAGGGATGTGTGATGATCTGGCCGGAACGTCCCGGTTCCTGGAATTATGGGGCAAGGGAAGCACAGAAAGCATTTGTGAAAGTTGCAGAGGCTATTGGAGAGAGCGAAAAGGTGTATATGCTGGTTTCCAAAGCTCAGATGGAGAATGCAAAGAATCAGCTTGGGAATGTTTCCGGTGTGACTTTGCTGGAATGCGAGACAGATGATGCCTGGGCGAGAGATGTGGGAGCAACCATGGTTCTGGATGAGAAAGGGGCGGTCTGTGGAGTTGACTGGCAGTTTAATGCCTGGGGAGGTACTTTTGACGGGCTTTACCGGAACTGGGAGAAGGACGATAAAGTGGCAGCTTTTATCTGCAAGGCTCTTGGTTATCCATGCCTGGACGCAAGACCTTTTGTGCTGGAGGGCGGTTCCATCCATTCTGACGGAGAGGGGACTCTGATCGTTACAGAGGCCTGTCTTCTGAGCCAGGGACGCAATCCTCAGATGAGCAGGGAACAGATAGAGGAACAGTTGAAGCACTGGCTCGGTGTCCGCAAGATTATCTGGCTTCCATGTGGAATCTATCAGGATGAAACCAATGAGCATGTGGATAACGTGTGTGCTTTTGTAAGACCCGGAGAGGTTGTGCTTGCATGGACAGAGGATGAGACAGATCCGCAGTATGCCATGTCTCTGGCTGATCTGAAGGTGCTGGAACAGGAAACAGATGCAAAAGGCAGAAGATTTAAGGTTCATAAGCTTCCGATTCCTCAGAAACCGGTCTGTCTTACCCGGGAAGATGTGGATGGCTTTGTGTTTGAAGAGGGAGAGGATGAACGGGAAGCAGGAGAACGGATGGCTGCCAGTTATGTGAATTTCTATATTTCCAATGGAGGAATTATTCTTCCGCAGTTTGGGGATGAAAATGACAAAAAGGCAGTGGAGATTCTGCAGAAGTGTTTTCCGGAGAGAAGGATTTATCCCATTGATGCCAGAGCCATCATTGTCGGCGGTGGAAATATTCACTGTATTACCCAGCAGATTCCCGGAAAAAATATCTGACCTTGATACAGAAAAACTTTGAGAGTCATGTGTTTGAGGGGTATTACCTGAAAGTTATGAAAAAACTTACTTATGTAAACAGGAGCAGGAGGAACAGACAGGATGAGAAATGTAACAGTGGCAGCAGTTCAGATGAAATGCAGTAAAAGTGTGGAGAAAAATATTGCCCATGCAGAGGAACTGGTGCGTCAGGCAGCAGCAAAGGGAGCTGAGATTGTTCTTCTTCCAGAGCTTTTTGAACGGCCCTATTTCTGCCAGGAGCGCAGATATGAGTATTATGAATATGCGCAGACTGCAGAGGAAAACCCTGCAGTGCGTCATTTCAGCATGGTAGCGGCAGAGTTGGGGATTGTGATCCCGGTCAGTTTTTATGAAAAAGAGGTCAATAATACCTATAACAGCGTTGCGGTTCTGGATGCAGATGGGAAGAATCTCGGCATTTACCGGAAAACACATATTCCGGATGACCATTATTATCAGGAAAAATTCTATTTCACACCGGGAGATACCGGCTTTAAGGTTTTTGATACCAGATTTGGAACCATTGGAGTTGGAATCTGCTGGGATCAGTGGTTCCCGGAAACGGCAAGATGTATGGCACTGCAGGGAGCAGAGCTTCTCTTTTATCCCACTGCCATCGGAAGTGAACCCATCCTGGAATGCGACAGCATGGAACACTGGAGAAGATGTATGCAGGGACACGCTGCCTCCAACCTGATCCCTGTGATCGCTGCTAACAGAATCGGTGAGGAAACAGTAGAGCCATGTCCGGAAAACGGAATGCAGAAATCTGCTCTTAATTTTTACGGCTCTTCTTTTATCACAGACAACACAGGTGCTCTCTGTGCAGAACTGCCCGGAGGGGAAGAGGGGGTGCTTGTAAGCACTTTTGACCTGGATGCATTAAAGGCAGACAGACTGAACTGGGGACTTTTCAGAGACCGCAGACCGGAGATGTATGCAAAAATTGTCGGGAAATGACATACAAGCCAAAATTCCATTGCCGCAGGCAATCTGGAATGAATTTTGGCTCAGTTACTGAGAACGGAGTGAACAGTAACTGAGTTTATAAGAATTTCATAAAAAGTTTATGATTATATTAGTTGCTACCTGTAGTATATATGGTAAAATAAGAGTACGAACGTTACTGATAACGGAGCAGGAAAGTTTTGACATGTATTTCTGGCAAAATGGAGTGTAAAAGATGAACAGAAAAGAATTTTTGGAAATCCTGAGAAGCCAGCTTGCCGGTCAGATGCAGGAGGGCAAAGCAGCAGCACATATCAGGTATTATGAAGATTATATACAGTCTCAGGTACGTGGCGGACGTTCAGAGCAGGAAGTACTGCAGGAACTGGGAGACCCACATCTGATAGCAAAGACTCTGATTGATACAGATGATGGAAGTACACAGGAAGATTACGGAGAGTATTCTTCTTACGGAAGCAGTTATGGCAATGAGACAGAGTTTCCTCATCAGCAGGAGAAACGATGGAAAAAAGTAATTGATCTTTCTACCTGGCATGGCAGGGCTGTTGTTATTGCAGCAGCGGCTGTTATAATTATTTTACTGATACTGATAATCGGAGTTGCGATTCCGTTTTTTATTATTCTTGCAATTATTCTTTATTTTCTTTCATGGCTGAAGAAAAGAAATAATCAATGAAAATCTATGCAGGGTTTCAGAAAAGAAACCCTGCGCAAAATCTTAAAAATTTTAAAAATCTAAAAAATCTTAAGTGTAAACATTCTTGTTTCACGATATTAATTCCCCTTGAATATTTATAATCATATAATTTCAACTTATTTCTATTCTTTAATCCTGCCTTGTGCAGGGAAAAATCCCACATTCATTTTTATATTTTTTGTTCGGAAAGGAGACGGAAAATGAAACACAATTTCAAACTGAAAGAACGCCTTGGAGCTTTGCTGCTTGCAATGCTTTTTATTCTGCAGGCAATTCTGGGGCTTGTGCCTGTCTGTGTAACTCAGGCGGCACCGTTAACTGTAGAAACATGGGACAGTGACAAGGTGGTAGATTATGGTTATCGCTTTAACATGAAGTTTCAGCCCGGAATTACCACATATGAATCTTTTGGGTGTGATAATCTGGACAGGGAAGCTTTTTCAGACAATGGAAAAAGCGAACGTGACACAGAGTGCGTTCGTGTAGGAGCGGACTATAAAGCCGGAAGCGCAGGGATGCGTTATAACAATGTAGGAAAAGATGGAAATGGAAATATTGTTGATGTCAGACTCATTCTTGTGGGAGTAGAGAATGCAGAACCTCGTTATGATCTGCGAACTGCAGAATCGATTGTTCAGAATAAAGGCGGAGCTACGTTTGCATGGAAAGATAATGAAGCTTATCCAATGGTTGGCTTTTCCAAAAACAGTATCGGTGTATTTATTTATTCTGTAGGATACGCAAAGGTTAAGTTTCAGTTTCTGAAGCATGGAACAGAAGAAACACTGCCGATCAGTGGCCATGGAACCATACGTGATATTGATGCGGGACAGGGAGTCCGTATTCCATCAGACAGCAGTCTGGATAATGCATATGTTCTGAAAAACAATGATTATCTGACGGTAGATGGGAATTCTGTAAGCTCACCCCTTGGTTCCGTTGAGCCGGATGATCCGAGAGGATGGCTGAATCTTTTTTATAATACAGATAATTTTACGGTAGAATTCTGTCATCAGTTCAGACTGGATAAATGGGATAAAAGTCGTGAAGATGCTATTGCAAAAGCTGGTTCTCAGGAAAGATGGGCAGAGATTACAAGAAATAAATATCTGGATCCATCAGGCAACAGTTATTGTCCGAACTTTAAAGGACAGAAATACTGCAAAGCATATGCATATTTTGATTTTACATCCTATTGTTTCGGTGATGTTGAGATGAAAAAAGCGCCTGAGAAACGTGTGGGAGAGGCAAACTGTACATGGGAACAGGCAGCTGCCGCATCAAAAGAAAAACCTTTTAGCATTCGTCAGGGACAGGAATTTCAGTATATGATCCGGGCAGAGGTGACACCCAATAGACTGAAATCCTTTGTGGTACAGGATATACTTGAGGATTGTCTTACTATAGAGGATGCATCAAAAGTCAGTATTGTGAATGATGCAGGGCAGACAGTGACAGACTGGTTTGATGTTGCTGTTGAAGGACAGAAAGTGACCTGCAGGGCCAAAGCAGAGAGCCTTCAGGATGAAGCATTTACAGATAATCAGACTTACACATTTACTTTAAAAGTACGCCAGAGGCCGGAATCAGAAATTAACATTTCAAAATACCTTGCAGAGGATGGATACAGTATTCTTGTACCAAACCATGCATCCATGAGTTATGAACGTACAAACGGAAGCGGAGATACAATGGATACGGAAACAGTGTGGGTAAAGGGTGTGATTCCACCGGAACTGGAAGTAAAGAAAAATACTTCTCAGTATGAATGGAAAACGGGAGATATCATAGATTATGAGGTTCTGGTTTCTCAGACAAAACAGGATGTAAAAGCAGTAAATGTTGTTATTACAGACGAGCTTCCATCATGTCTGCAGCTTCTGGAAGGGCAGTATGCTGTAGAGACAAGTCAGGGAGGCGAGAACTGTACGCTTACCGGACAGGGAGAAAATGGATGGAAAGCAGAGTGTCCGTCCCTGAAGTATGGGGAGACGATCACAATCCGTTTTAAATGTCAGGCATCTGCGGATTCCAATGGACAGGAATGGGAAAATATTGTGACTGCAACAGCGGATAATCTGATCAATCCTGAGACAGGAGAACAGGAATCCAGAAAGGATATGGCAGAAGTATGGCCGAACAGTCCACAGCTTGAAATTGATAAAACAGCAGACAAATATGAATGGCAGGCAGGAGAGCAGGTAGCTTACCGGATCGTGGTGAATAATGTAACGGCAGGAACAATTGCAAAAGATGTAACTATTACTGATATTGGTCTGCCGCAGGGACTGGTTCTGGCAGGTGGTGCACAGAGCATGGAAGTACTGGGAGTTCAGCAACAGGTAAACTATCCCGTACCGGATAAGAAAACAGGACAGGCATATGAAGCGAGACCTGTGGATTCTCAGTTGAATGCAGATGAGAACGGATTTTCCTTTTATTGTTCTTATGTGCCATACAGTCAGCCTGTAACGATTATTTTCCATTGTATCGCACAGGAAGAGGCAAATGGACACGAAAGCGTAAATGCAGCAACTGTAAAAGCTGCTAATACAGATGAGAGATCTGATGATGCAGAAGTATATGTAAATTCAGGAGAATTCTGGATTGAGAAATCTGCAGATCATTATGAATGGCAGGTCGGAGAACAGGTACAGTACAATGTGGTGGTGGAGAATAAAAAAGCAGGTACAGTGGCCCGGAACGTAACTGTCTGGGATACCGGTATGCCGGCAGGACTTGCGCTTTCATCGGCAGAGGATGTATCGGTAAGCGGAATCCCACAGAGTATTACGCAGCTGACAGCAGGGACCAAAGATGTTTTGAATCAGCTCAATCCGGAATTTTATAATGAGACATCAGAGAAACCAGTGAATTATGAATTTCTTCTGGAGGGAAGCGGATGGAGACTGAACATTTCAGATCTTCCGGCAAATACTCCGGTTATGATTTCTTTCCTTTGCACAGTTACGGAAGCGGCAAATGGAATGGAAAGCATTAATGTTGCCAATGTGCAGGCGCAGAATGCCCCTGTTTCACAGGATGACGCAGAAGTGTATGTAAATACAGCAGTTCTTTCTATTGAGAAAAGTTTTCAGAATCCATATCTGGCAGCCGGGGACGGACGTGCGGAAAATGAATTTCGGGTAGGAGAACAGGTGAATTATCAGGTTACGGTTAATAATCTTCAGAAGGGATCTATCGCAAGAAATCTTGTGATCAGTGATCTTTCCCTTCCTGAAGGGCTGGCTCTGGACGGAGCTGAAGATGCTGTTACTGTAAGCGGTGTTCCGGCTGTTATTCAGAATCCGGTGGCAGGAACTGATGATGCAGGAAATCAGCTGAATCCGGAAAATTATAAAGAAACAGTGGAAAAACCGGTCAGCTGTCAGGTTACACGTCAGGGAACCGGTTGGATCGTGACGATTTCAGATCTTCCGTATCAGACACCTGTGACTGTTAATTTCCGCTGTACTGCGCAGGAAAGCGTAAATGGGATGGAGATTGTAAATACAGCACAGGCATATGCAGATAATGCACAGAAAGTAAAGGACTCCTCAAAAATCTGGGTGAACTCGCCTGTTCTTAAAGTAGAGAAGACGACGGACAAACCATTTTACAAATATGGTGATATTATTACATACCGCATTGTCCTGACACAGGAGCAGACCGGATGTGTGGCGCGTAATGTTACTCTGCAGGATGTGATCGATACTCAGGGAGTACGTCTTCTGAAGGATTCGGTGATTCTGATGGATGAGAAAGGAAATGTGGCAGATGCTGATGTACAGATCAATGATGATAATACTTTCCTGATGTCAACAGGCAGGACACTGGTCAGGGATAGTAGATATAGTATCTGCGATAATGATAAAGGCGGTCTTTTTGAGCAGGTAATGTATAATCCTCTGGACTGTCAGGAACAGAAAAGTATGATCGTGGAATATCAGGCAGCAGTGATTGATGCAGCCCTGGCAGGACAGAAAGTGCATAATACTGCAGTTGCAGACAGCAGCGAGAAGATACCTGCAACCGGGGAAGCAGAGACAGAGGTACACAGTCCGATTCTGGAAATTGTGAAGGAATCAGATAAGAAAGAGTATGTGCACGGTGAGAATGGATACTATAAGCTGACGGTAAGACAACTGCGTGAGGATGTCACAGATCAGAATATTGTTATTGAAGATAAGCTGGAAACCAAAGGGGCTTCCATTGTAAAAGACAGCATTTTTGTGAAGAAAAATGGTATAGAACTGAAAGATGCCAAAATAGAGGCAGATGATACAGGATTTGTAATTCAGACAGGAGCATCGTTGTCAGATATGGATAAAATTGAAGTCTGCTATGAAGTGGTATTTAAAACAGAAAGCACAGAGCTTGAAAAAATCGCAAACACAGCGAAAGTAAGAGGTGATATTTCACCGGAAATTACTGCGCAGCAGGAGGTATATGTGAAAGCAAAAGCAGAACCCACTGTCACACCAACACCGTCTGCCACACCGAAACCAACAGAAACACCAAAGCCGACAGAGACACCAAAACCAACAGAAGTACCGAAACCGACAGAGCAGCCAAAAGTCACACCAACACCATCTGTACCGGGAAACTGCCCGAAAATGACTCCTGTACCGACGAAAGCACCGTTAGCATCTTACAATGGTGGAAATAATGGAGGCACAACTTCCGGAAGCGGAGGCAGCAGTTATGGAAATTCAGGTGGATACGGAAGCTATCAGAGTGGTTCCATGGCAGGAAGTTCTAAAACAGGAGATGTCAGACCGTTTAAAATGATGGCTGTTCTTGGACTCCTCGGAATGGGACTGCTGACAGGAGGTGTGGTGATCTACAGAAGAACTGTTTCCGGGAAAAGAAATATAAAGGGTATGCCGCGGAAATGAAAAAGCTCAGGACATTTGCAGTAAGTATGATCATAGCAGCACTTGGGCTTCTTATATATTGTGCCGGTTTCTATATAAAAAGTTATGAACAGAATCTTGCAGCAAAGCAGGAATATGCAGAGCTTTCCCGAATGGCAGGGGTGAAGAACAGAGAAGGTGCCGGATTATTGGCAGATGGCAAAAAAACTGATGAAGACAGCAGTACAGAAAACAGTGAAAAAAAGCGCAGGAAAAAACAGAGAAGATCTTCTAAATCAAAAAACAAAAACCATGCAGATGAAATCAGGGAATCCTTCGGGATTTCCTGGGAAAATTTAAGAAAAATCAACTCTCAGACAGTTGCCTGGATTACTGTTCCAGGAGCTGATATTTCTTATCCTGTAGTTCAGGCGGCAGATGATGAATATTACCTGAAACATAATTTCAGGGGAGAGGAAGATCTGTTTGGCTGTATTTTTCTGGAACATGACATAAAAAAGAACTTTACAGAATCCCACAGTATTCTTTACGGGCACAATATAGAAGGTAATATGATGTTCGCAAATCTGAACCGTTATGAACAGCCTGAATTTCTGAAAAAATGTCCTGAAATTGAGATCATAACACCAAAAAGAAAGTTTCTGTACAAAATTTTTTCTGTGGAACAGGCATCTTCCCAAAGCCCGGCATTTGAATATGGATACAAGTTGTCCAGTCCTGCATACAGGAGGCAGTTATCTATATTGAAAAATAATTCCATGTATGACACAGGAGTAGAGCCTGATGAAAGGGAGAGAATGGTGACTCTGATCACCTGTAATTCACGTCTGGATAAAGAAATACGTATGGCGGTACATGGGATTTGCCATGAATGTTATGGTATAGAAAAAGCTGAGCCGAAGTGATGTTGAAATCAATCGGATATTGGTAACTTTCGTAAAGGATGAACTGTTACTGTTCACACATCACTATCCCTCGAGGTGTTTTGGAAAAAACTAATGAAAAATCTCTCGATATTTTGTATAATTTATGCATAAAAAACAACTTGTTCGTACGTGCGTACAAGTTGTATCCTAAATACAGGAGGGAAGAAGACATGACAGATAATGGAAAGCCGAAATATTTCTCACTGATGGAACAGCTCAGAAGTGATATTATGTCAGGAGCTATCCGACCGGGAGAGAAGCTTCCTTCAGAAAACGAGCTTTCGCAGAAATATTCCCTGAGTAGACATACAGTTCGTAAAGCACTGGGAATCCTGGAGCAGGACGGATATGTAGAGGCATTTCACGGAAGAGGTACTTATTGCTCTGAGAATATGCGCCACATAAAGAATTCAAAGAATATTGCGGTAGTGACCACATATATTTCTGATTATATTTTTCCGAGACTGATACAGGGAATGGATAATGTCCTTTCAGAAAGCGGTTACAGTATTATCCTGAAAAACACAGCAAACAGCAGACAGAAAGAGGCCAGATGTCTGGAGGAACTTCTGAAGAAAGATATTGATGGACTGATCATTGAACCAAGCAAAAGTGAGATGATCTGTAAACACAGAAATCTTTATCAGAATCTGGATAAATTTGAAATTCCGTATGTGTTTATTCAGGGAATCTATTCAGAAATGAGGGATAAACCTCATATTCTTATGGATGATGCACAGGGAGGCTATCTTGTAACAAAATATCTGCTGGAACTGGGACATAAAAAGATCAAGGGTTTCTTTAAGGCAGACGATATGCAGGGACTGGAGCGCCACAAGGGATATGTGAAGGCCTTACAGGAGTCAGGGATTGCCTATGATCCTGATGATGTTGTCTGGTTTCATACAGAGGACAGGAAAGTAAAACCTGCACTGATGGCAAAAGAAATGGTACAGAGCGGACAGCTTCCGGATGGAATCGTCTGTTACAATGATCAGATTGCTGTTCAGGTTATGGAAGAACTGGAGAAAATGGGAGTCAGGATACCGGATGATATTTCCATTACCGGTTATGACAATTCACTGTATGCTCAGCGAGGAAGCGGAATCACAACGATAGCTCATCCGCAGGAAAAGCTGGGAGAAATGGCAGCAGAGCTTATACTTGAGAAGATCAACGGAGTTCCTGAAGAAGAAAGTAAGGTTGAAAGACTGATTTATCCGGAACTGATCATACGGGGATCATGCAGAAAAATATTGTAAACAAATGAAATAAATAAAAAATAAAAATAAATCTAGGAGGAATTTTATCATGAAAACAGGAAGAAACTATAAGTTCTGGTTTTGTACAGGTTCACAGGATCTTTACGGAGATGAGTGCTTAAGAAAAGTTGCTGAGCATTCCAGAATCATTGTTGAGGAATTAAACAAGAGCGGTGTTCTTCCATTTGAATTAGTATGGAAACCAACACTGATCACAAACGAACTGATCCGTAAAACATTTAATGAGGCAAATGCAGATGAGGACTGTGCAGGTGTTATCACATGGATGCATACTTTCTCACCGGCAAAATCATGGATTCTTGGTCTGAAAGAATACAGAAAACCGCTTTGCCATCTTCATACACAGTTTAATGAGGAGATTCCTTATGATACCATTGATATGGATTTTATGAATGAAAACCAGTCTGCTCATGGCGGTCGTGAATATGGTCATATTGTTACAAGAATGGGAATCGAAAGAAAAGTTATTGTCGGACACTGGGCAGATAAAGATGTTCAGGAAAGACTTGCTTCCTGGATGCGTACAGCAGTTGGTATCATGGAGAGCAGCCATATCCGCGTATGTCGTGTAGCAGATAACATGAGAAACGTAGCTGTTACAGAAGGTGATAAAGTAGAAGCACAGATCAAATTCGGATGGGAAGTTGATGCTTATCCTGTAAATGAGATTGCTGATTATGTAAAAGATGTAGCTAAAGGTGATGTAGATGCGCTGGTAGATGAATACTACAGCAAATATGATATTCTTCTTGAGGGAAGAGATCCGGAAGAATTTAAACGTCATGTAGCAGTTCAGGCTCAGATTGAGATCGGATTTGAGAAATTCCTGGAAGAGAAAAATTATCAGGCAATCGTTACACACTTTGGAGATCTGGGTGCTCTTAAACAGCTTCCCGGACTTGCAATCCAGAGACTTATGGAAAAAGGCTATGGATTCGGTGCAGAAGGCGACTGGAAGACAGCTGCAATGGTTCGTCTGATGAAGATCATGACAGCTGGTGTAAAAGATGCAAAAGGAACTTCCATGATGGAAGATTATACATATAACTTTGTACCTGGAAAAGAAGGAATCCTTCAGTCTCATATGCTTGAGGTATGCCCGTCTGTCGCAGATGGTAAGATCGGCATTAAAGTATGCCCGCTTTCCATGGGTGACAGAGAAGATCCTGCAAGACTTGTATTCACAAGCAAGACAGGTCCGGCTATTGCAACATCTCTGATCGATCTTGGAGATCGTTTCCGTCTGATCATCAACGATGTGGAATGCAAGAAGGTTGAGAAACCGATGCCGAAGCTTCCTGTAGGAAGTGCATTCTGGACACCACAGCCAAATCTTAAGACAGGTGCAGAAGCATGGATCCTTGCAGGTGGAGCCCACCATACAGCATTCTCCTATGACCTGACAGCAGAGCAGATGGGTGACTGGGCAGCAGCTATGGGTATTGAAGCTGTTTACATTGATAAAGATACAAATATTCGTGATTTCAAGAATGAACTGAGATGGAATGAACTTGCATTCAGAAAATAATTATTACCATAAGTGATATAAAAGGGTTACTGTGAACGGAGTGAACAGTAACATAAAAGGCTGCCATATCAGACAGGAACAATGGATTGTGCATATATGTCAGAGGATTCATTGGATTGCCTGAGATGGCAGCCCTAAAAATATATAAAAAAAGTACATCAAAAAATCAGGGAGGTACATAAAAATGGGAACAGCAGAAGCAAAAGCAGCGATAATTGCAAATAAAACAGCACTTGGTATTGAGTTTGGTTCTACCAGAATCAAAGCAGTACTTGTAGATGACAAAAATCAGCCAATCGCATCCGGTGCACATGAATGGGAAAACCGTTATGAAAACGGTGTCTGGACATACAGTCTGGATGATATCTGGACAGGTATCCAGGACTGCTATCAAGATATGGCAAAGGATGTAAAAGCAAAATATGGCATAGAACTGGAATCCGTAGGTGCATTTGGTGTCAGCGCCATGATGCATGGATATATGCCATTTAACAAAGAAGGAGAACTTCTTGTACCATTCCGTACATGGAGAAACAACATTACAGGAGAAGCCAGCGAGAAACTGATGGAACTGTTCAACTACAACATTCCGCAGAGATGGAGCATTGCTCATCTGTATCAGGCGATCCTTAACGGTGAAGAACATGTAAAAGATATTGACTATATCACAACTCTGGAGGCTTATGTACACTGGAAACTGACAGGTAAGAGAGTTCTTGGAATCGGTGATGCGGCGGGTATGTTCCCGATTGACACAACAAAAGCAGATTATAATCAGGAAATGGTTGATAAATTCGATGAACTGGTAGCACCTTACGGATTCTCTTGGAAACTTCGTGACATTATGCCGAAAGCTCTTGTTGCAGGGGAAGATGCCGGCGTTCTTACAGAAGAAGGTGCGAAACTTCTGGATGTGACAGGTAAACTGAAAGCAGGAATCCCGATGTGCCCTCCGGAAGGTGATGCAGGAACAGGTATGGTTGCCACAAACAGTGTTGCAGTTCGTACAGGTAACGTTTCCGCAGGAACTTCTGTATTTGCCATGATCGTTCTGGAAAAAGAACTCTCCAGACCGTATAAAGAAATCGACATGGTTACCACTCCGTCCGGACATCTGGTAGCTATGGCTCATTCCAACAACTGTACCTCTGACCTGAATGCCTGGGTAAATGTATTTAAAGAGTTTGCAGAGGCTATGGGTATGGAAGTGGATATGAATAAACTGTTTGGAACTCTTTATAATAAAGCACTTGAAGGTGATCCGGACTGTGGCGGACTTCTGTCTTACTGCTATTTCTCAGGCGAGCATATGACAGGCTTTGAAGAAGGACGCCCGTTATTTGTACGTTCTCCTGAGAGCAAATTCAATCTTGCAAACTTTATGAGAACCAATCTGTATACATGCCTTGGAGCCATGAGGGTAGGTCTGAACCTTCTGTTTGAGAAAGAAAATGTAAAAGTAGACCGTCTTCTTGGTCATGGAGGATTATTCAAGACAAAAGGCGTAGGACAGCAGATTCTGGCAGATGCTGTCAATGCACCGGTATCTGTAATGGCTACTGCAGGTGAAGGCGGAGCCTGGGGAATCGCACTTCTTGCTTCTTATCTGGTAAATAAAGAAGAAGGTGAGACTCTGGAAAGCTTCCTTGATAATAAAGTGTTTGCAGATCAGGAAAGCAGCACACTGGATCCAAAACCGGAAGGTGTGGCTGGATTCAATGCATTTATGGACAGCTATATGAAAGGCCTTTCTATTGAAAGAGCAGCAGTAGAGTCTGAAATCTGGTAAATGTTGAGAAACAAACTGTTTGCCGGCGCATATGAAAATGAATAGGAAAAGAAGAATATAAAAAACAGAGCAGCATCGCAGATCATGAGACCGGCGATGCTGTTTTTTGCAGTTTTTCTGAAATTGTTATCAAGTGATTCGCAGCCGAATAAATACAAAGAGAAAGCCCCGGCAGGGGAGCTGCCGGGACTTTCAAGGGGAGTATAAATAATTAAATAAGGGGTTTATGTAAAAAAAATTTTTGAAGGGTAAATTCTTTTTACAGCTATGATTATAATATAGCTTGGTGAAAAAAGCAACATATTTTGATGAATATTCCCCCCGGTTTTTGGGATAATAGTCAATGTGAAGCACTTTCAGCGATGAAGTGTGGAAGAAAAAAACCGGATTTTGCAGAGTATCAGGAGATCCGGGCAGATAAATCTCATCAGGAGGAAAATAATAATGGCAAAAAACTATGAATCTGAGAGTAAAAACAGCAGAAATTACACAGGAACTTCAGATAAGAACAGCTATGGTAATGAAATGAATCATGCTGGTAATGCAAAAAACAGTGTGAAAAGCAAAAACGAGACAGATTGTAGAAGTAAAGCAAAAAATAAAACTTCCCAGTCTTACAGCTCAGAAGAAGACAGATATTGATTGGATCAGGAGGGGGAAATGCCCCTCCTGATTTGCTGTGAGCCAATTTATGTGTCGGTTGTTTTTTGTCAGGCAGTGGCACATCTGTCCCTGATATCATATGATATAACAAAAAGGAGTCTGCCATGTTTCCGGTGGAAACGATTTCTGCAAAAATGCTGGATTATTATGTGGGCCGAAGGGACACGTTGATCATAGATCTGAGAGAAAAAGAGTTTTATATGCACAGTCATGTAAAAGGAGCCGTAAACATGCCATATGGAGAAATAGACGGATATACAGCCTTTCCAAAAGGGAAAATACTGGTTCTGTACTGCGACAGGGGTGGGGCAAGCCTTCTGCTTGCAAGGCAGCTTGCAAAGCTTGGGTACTGTACCAGGTCTGTTATAGGCGGTTTTGGAGCATATCGGGGAAGAAATCTTGTAATTTCGCCATAAGCATGATAAGGTGTAAGAGAAAAAATACGAACCGGTATATCTTCAGGTTATTTCAGAAATCAATCTGTCGGCATACCTATTGTGCCAACAAGTTGATTTCTCGAACAATCTTGCGTCTAAATTTCTTATTTCCGCGTTGTCGTCGGTCGCCGTAGCCACCGCTACGCCTCCTTCCTCCGCCTTGAAATAAAAAAATTTATCCTGCAAGATTGTTTCAAGAATCAACTCGTCGGCACACTATAAAAGAGGAGACACAAAACTATGAAATATATGTTTGCATCAGATGTCCATGGTTCTGCATACTACTGCAGAAAAATGCTGGATGCCTATAAAGAAGAAAAGGCAGAACGCCTGGTACTGCTGGGCGATCTGCTCTATCATGGCCCGAGAAATGATCTTCCCAGAGAATATGCTCCCAAACAGGTCATTTCCATGCTTAATGACATGAAGAAAGAAATTTATGCTGTACGTGGGAATTGTGAAGCTGAGGTCGATCAGATGGTCCTGCAGTTTCCGGTTATGGCAGACTACTGTATCCTGAACCTGGATGGAAGAACCTTTTATGCCACACATGGGCATATTTACAATGAAAATAATCTGCCTCCGATCCAGGAAGGAGATATTCTGATCCATGGACATACCCATGTACTGAAAGCAGAGCAGAAAGAAGGCTATGTACTTCTCAACCCGGGTTCTGTTTCCATTCCAAAAGAAGGAAACCCGCCTACATATGCGATTTTTGAGGACGGTGTGTTTACAATTAAAGATTTTGAGGGAAATATTGTTAAGAGCATAGAATTATAGGGAAGTCCCATCTACATATAGAAAGGATAAAGAATGGAAAAATTTGAACTGATCGCTCCATGTCATTTCGGTATGGAAGCTGTGCTGAAACGTGAGATCCTTGATCTGGGCTATGAGATTACCAAAGTAGAGGATGGAAAAGTAACATTTGAGGCAGATGCACAGGGAATCGCAGATGCCAATATCTTTCTGCGTTCCACAGAAAGAATCCTGCTGAAAGTAGCAGAAGTAAAGGCAGAAACCTTTGACGAGCTTTTTGAAAAGACAAAAGCCCTGCCATGGGAAAATTATATTCCCAAGGATGGGAAATTCTGGGTTGCCAAGGCCAATTCTGTGAAGAGTAAGCTCTTTAGCCCGTCTGATATCCAGTCCATTATGAAAAAAGCCATTGTAGAGCGTCTGAAGGGCGTATACGGGGTGTCCTGGTTTGAAGAGGATGGGGCAAGCTTTCCTATCCGCGTGGCATTTATGAAAGATGTGGCCACGATCGGTATTGATACCTCAGGCGTATCTCTGCATAAAAGAGGATATCGTAAAATGACAGTGAAAGCTCCGATCACAGAAACACTGGCATCTGCTCTGATCATGCTTACGCCATGGAATAAAGACAGGATTCTGGTAGATCCTTTCTGCGGAAGCGGTACCTTTCCTATTGAAGCAGCAATGATGGCAGCAGATATTGCACCCGGCATGAACCGTTCCTTCCTTGCTGAGGAATGGAAGCATCTGGTTCCGAGAAAATGCTGGTATGATGCAAATGAAGAGGCACAGGACAGGATAAATCTTAATATTGAAACAGATATCCAGGGCTTTGACATTGATCCTGAGGCGTTGAAGGCTGCCAGAGCTAATGCAAAAATGGCAGGTGTGGACAAGCTGATCCATTTCCAGCAGAGAGCGGTAAAAGATCTCCGCCATCCCAAACCATATGGATTCATCATCACAAACCCTCCTTATGGGGAACGACTGGAAGAAAAAGAGAATTTAACTCAGCTTTATCGTGAAATCGGGGAAAGCTATGAAAGGCTTGACAAGTGGTCCATGTATCTGATCACATCTTATGAGAAAGCGGAGAACGATATCGGGCGAAAAGCAGATAAAAACCGTAAGATCTATAATGGTATGCTTAAGACCTATTACTATCAGTTCCTTGGGCCGCGCCCACCGAAGAAAAAACGTAGCTGAGTGCTTCTGTAATTGTGAAAAATCAAAATAAAAAGAGGATACAAAGGATTATGAAAAAAATAATTTTTGCTACTGGAAATCAGGATAAAATGAGAGAAATCCGCGAGATCCTTGCAGATATGGATGTAGAGGTTGTTTCTATGAAAGAAGCGGGAATCCATGCAGACATTGTAGAGGATGGTTCTACTTTTGAGGAAAATGCTGTGATCAAGGCGAAGACAATCTGTGAACTGACAGGGGAGATCACTCTGGCAGATGATTCCGGTCTGGAGATTGACTATCTGAATAAAGAGCCGGGCATTTATTCTGCCCGTTATATGGGAGAAGATACCTCATATCATATCAAAAATGCAAGTCTGATAGAGAGACTGAACGGAGTTCCGGACGAGAAGCGTACTGCAAGGTTCGTATGCGCCGTTGCAGCGGCTTTTCCGGATGGAAGTGTAAAAACAGTGCGTGGAACAATGGAAGGCCGTATAGGCTATGAGGAGAAGGGAGAGAACGGCTTCGGCTATGATCCGATTTTCTACCTGCCGGAATATGGATGTACTTCTGCAGAGCTTTCCGGCAAAGAGAAAAATAAGATCAGCCACAGGGGAAAAGCATTACGTGCCATAAAGGATGAACTGAAATGAAGGTACTGATCGTCAGCGATACTCATGGACAGGATGAGAATCTGGAAGAGACAGTGCTCAGAGAAGCTCCCTTTGATTATCTGATCCACTGTGGTGATGTGGAAGGCAGAGAGATTTTCATTGAGGCACTGGCAGAGTGCCCATGTACGATTGTCGCAGGAAATAATGACTTTTTTACAGATCTTCCCTATGATGAAGAAGTTACCCTGGAGGGACATAAGATACTGGTTACACATGGACATCACTATTTTGTGTCCCGGGATTATGATAAACTTGTTGAGAATGCGCAGGCTAAGGGATGTAAGATTGCAATGTATGGTCATACTCACATGCCTTTGATCGAGAATGAGGATGGGATTCTGGTAATTAATCCCGGCAGTCTTACCTACCCGCGTCAGAGAGGCCGCAGGCCAAGCTATGCAGTTATGCAGATAGAAGAGGGAAAAGATCCTCAGGTCGAGATCAGATACCTCTGAAAAATTATTTAACTGAATCAGGTAAGTTACTTGCGGAGGTTGCGAATATCCGCCTGACTCATCTGACTGTATATTTTTGAGGTATTGTTGATCGGATAACGGCAATACCTCTTTTTGCAGATACGTGACAGTAAAAAAATAGAAGAAAAAATAAAAAAAGTTAAGATTTTTTTATTGTATAAAAAAAATATCTTTTTACAAAAAATCTCAAAAATCAGTAAAAAACCCCTTTTTGCGAACAAAAAAAACGATTTTTTCGAAAAAAGTGAAAAGCCCGCAAAGCCTTGTGTTTAGCGGGTTTCAGGAACTTTTTGAGGGATAAAAAATCACTTTTTCAAAAAAAATCAAAAAAAAATGAAAAAAGGTGTTGACATTTGGGGTTGCTTAACATATAATATGTCTTGCGTCGGACAACGAAGCACAAATAAATAAAGAAAAACAGCGGGGTGTGGCTCAGCTTGGCTAGAGCGCCTGGTTTGGGACCAGGAGGCCGCAGGTTCGAATCCTGTCACCCCGACTGCTGTAACAACAACATTACCGTTTCAGCGAAATGCGGGTGTAGTTCAATGGTAGAACACTAGCCTTCCAAGCTAGATACGTGGGTTCGATTCCCATCACCCGCTTCTCTGTATGTACAGAGAGATGTGTCTGTAGCTCAGCTGGATAGAGCAACGGCCTTCTAAGCCGTGGGTCGGGGGTTCGAAT
>OGPC01000106.1_pt1 | contig 82747 bp, 61 predicted proteins | sample 1552911 | NCBI WGS metagenome assembly OGPC01 (sample SAMEA2580248, study PRJEB22360) | human gut metagenome | biome: human gut; feature: human-associated habitat; material: faeces | place: Denmark | collected 2008/2010 | reverse complement strand
CCCGCGTCAGCTGCGATGAGGTGGCATGCTCGGCTGTCGAATCATATTCAATCGCAAGGCGAGCATCGGCAAAGAGGACATCGGGTACGAGCGTGGTGCGCCGCGCTATCTGCTGGGCCTTGTAGCTCGGCCGCAACCGCCGGTTTACCGCAAGATCCGAAAGCTGGAAGCCACCGTGGCGGTAAGGCAACCCGAACACCATGGCGAGAAACGCCTCCGGAGGAGAGGCTGCGCCTTCGGTAACCCACGGAAGCGCCCGGCGCGCCTCCTTCACGCCTTTAATTCCAGGGTTGGCGCGGATGAAGGCTTCGATGCGCCGCTTCGAGGTAAGGGGCTCGCGTTGCCCAAGCTCGCCGCCCTCCCCGGCGTCGAGGTAGAAGCGTCCGCAAAACACATTGCCCGCACGAACGAGCTCGTGAAAGGAAAGCGACTGCGCAAGCTGCACGAAGCAGAGTTCGGGACAGGAGACGAACACGCCGCTTTCCACGCGGCAGAAGTCCTTCCCCTTCGGCATGCGAACCACAAGATGGCAGATCGCTTCCGACAACGGCCTTTTGGTATGAGACGTCGTAGAGACATGATACGGCCGGGGCAGGAACGGGAAGATTCCTTCCAAATGGCGCAGTGCTTCAAGGACGGGCTCGCAATTCTTCAGAATCTTCGCCGACACCTTGCACGAGGCATCGGGCGCCGACGGCGCGCAAAGCCAGTAGGAGAAAGCCGATATGCCAAAGAGGATCAACCGCATTCGCGGCATTCTAAAGCTAATACTCGCCACTCGTTCTCGGAATAGCGCAGTACATGAAATATCCTCTGCTGAAAGCAAATGTATCATCTTTTGCCGAGCAAAACGTCCTACTGCCGGCACAGAGACCCCGCCTCGCCGTATGCCACCTTCTCCGCGCGAAGCTGGCATAGTGGCTTGAAAATGACGAAAGATCGGAATGCAGTAGAAAATCGGCGCTTCAATCGCTTGAAATGGCTTGAAAAACACGAAAGATCGGCAGTTGGCGTCCCAAAAAGGACGGTTATGTCTCGATTCGCGGAGTTTTCCCAGGTAACGTATTACAACGAAACGCGTTTTTCGCCTCCGACGCCGATGTTTCGTGATTTTCAAGCCATTTCAGCAAGCAGCGCCCGCAGTTTTGCGCGCCAACGCAAGCAAGAGGTCGAGATGCCCCGCGTGGTGGGGGAAGGGACCCGCGGATTTGCACACAACGCGACATCGCCGAAGGAGGGCGGTCGCCTCGCCGAAGGACGGCCGTCCCTAAAATCGCATTTTGCAAGCCAGACAAAGGGAAACAGGGAACCGCTCGACATGAACAGGCGAGCTGCAAACGCGTTTAATGCAAGAACATGGCGTCGCCGAAGGAGAGGAGGCGATAGCGCTCGTCGATGGCGTGCTGGTAGGCGGCCAGGATGTTCTCGCGGGTGCTGAAGGCGGAGACGAGCATCATGAGCGTGGAGCGCGGCACATGGAAGTTCGTGATCAGCGCATCGACCACGTGATAGGTCGAGCCGGGCATGAGGTAAAGCTGCGTCGTGGCGTTCTCGCGCACCACGATGTCACCGCGGCCAAGCGTATCGGCCCCGTCCTCGCGGCCTTCAAAATAGCGCGCCGTCACGGCCGGATCGGACACCGGCGCGTCCGTGTCAAACGCGCTCTCGAGCGAGCGTACCGCGGTAGTGCCGACGGCGATCACACGATGACCCTCGGCCTTGGCCTTATGCACGGCGTCGACAACCTCCTGCGACACGTGGTAGCGCTCGGTGTGCATGACGTGCTGCGTAGGGTCGTCCTCCTCCACCAAGCGGAAGGTATCGATGCCCACCTCGAGCTCGACGGCGGCAAACTTGGCACCCTTGGCCTCGATAGCGGCCATGAGCTCAGGAGTAAAATGCAGACCCGCCGTAGGAGCGGCAGCCGAGTGCTCCTCCTTCATGGCGTACACGGTCTGATATTTCTCGGGATCGCCCTCGTAGTCAGTAATGTAAGGCGGCAGCGGCACGTGGCCGGCAGCATGGATGGCCTCGTCAAGCGTGCGCGGCTCGCCGGCGGCATTGCAACCGGCCGGCTCAAAACGCACCAGGCGGCCGCCACGGCTATCGGTGACAAAGTCGACAACCTCGGCCGTCAGCACTACGGGAGCCCCCTCGGGCGCATGGGCGCCGCCCGCACGATACTCAATCTGAGCACCGGGCTTCAGGCGCTTGCCCGGCTTGACCAGGCACTCCCAAACGTGACCCAGCGGGTCAACATCCTCGCGGCGCTTGAGCAGCAGCGTCTCGACCACGCCGCCCGAGCCTGCCTTGCGGCCAATTAGGCGGGCCGGCATCACGCGCGTCTGGTTGATGACGAGCACGTCGCCCGGCTCGATATAGTCGATGACGTCGCGGAAGATGCGGTGCTCAACGGTACCGCCGTGCTCCAGCGGCGTCCCCGCCTCGGAACCTTTGCGATCAACCACCAGCAGGCGGCAGGAGTCACGCGGCTCGGCAGGCGCCTGGGCGATGAGCTCTTCGGGCAGGTTATAGTCAAAATCATCGGTACGCATAGACACGTCGGATTCTCCTTATATAGCTAAAGTCCGCTCTACATCCTAGCAGGCTGACGTCCCAAGTGAACTACTTTTTGGCGGCTTTGCGCTCGTCGCGGATGCGGGCGCGGTCCATGGCCGCCTCGACAGCCGAGAAGCGGCAACCACAGTAGTTCTGCCGATACATGCCAAGCTCGCGCGAACGGCGTGTCGCCTCGGGGTAATACGGGCGAAAATCGCGAATCACCGGGGTGAGCCCATGTGCCGCCGCCAAGTGCTCAAGCACGTCATTGCAGGTATCGAACAGCTGGTACGGCGAGACGGCGAGCGTCGTGCCCACAAACTCAAACCCGCGCTCCTGGGCCACGCGGCACGCCTCGGCCAAGCGCAGGGCATAGCACGCGCGACAGCGACGAGGCCGATCGGCACCCAGCGGTGCCACGCCGGTCTCCCAGCGATCGCGGTCCTCCCCTGCCTCGATGAGCTCGATATCGCCATCGGCACACCACCGGCGCAGCTCGTCCAAGCGGCGCTGCCATTCATCGCGCGGTTGAATATTGGGGTTGGTCCAGCAAATCGTGGGCTCAAACCCCTCCTCGCGCAGCAGGCGAACCGGCTCAAGCGAGCATGGTGCACAGCACGCATGCAGCAACAACGACTTCATCGACATCTCCTCACCCAAAAAAGCGCACGCCAAAGGACGTATCCTCGCAGGCGACAATGCGGCGGTCGCGCAAAATGGTCCGCACGTAATACCAGTCGCCTACACAGCCCGACAAATGCAAGCCGGCAGCCAGATAGCACAGCAGCGGATAGCCCGAAAACGCAAACCCCAGGGCAAGCGTTGTCGTCACAACAACCGTCGGCGCCAGGCAAACCGCCACGTACCGCCGGCGCGAATACACAATCCCCTCGGCGCAGGCATAGATCATGCACGTCTCGAGGTTCGCCCCAAAGGTCACATGCGCACCGGCAGGCGCAAACAACTTAAAGAACGCTGCATGCACCAGCTCGTGCACGGCAAATGACGCCGCAGAAACCGCAGCCAAGCCGACTATCCAGCCCACAACAGCCATCCAGCCGCCCGCGTCAGCCGCATCCAAGTCTGCAGGCCCGCCCAGCAGCATAAACACCGGCACCAGGCACACGGCAAACACGCCGACTACGACCATCCCCCACACGAAGCAAGCGTGCAGAAAATCCTCGTCCTCAAACGCATGTATGTTGGAAATCTCATTCATAGCATCTTAGGATAGCGCCCCTGCCACGTACCCGTCCGCATGTGCGATAATGTCGAACGATATGCACGAATTGACCACCGCGCCGCCAGGCCTTGCGCCCGACTGCGCTCTCACCATATGCGAAGGAGTCCCATGGCATCCAAATACTCCATGAACGACCGTCCCAGCTGGCCTCGCCGCGCCATCGTTACCGCCGGCGAGCCCTATGGCAACAAGGGCCTTCACTTTGGCCACGTTGGCGGCGTCTTTGTCCCGGCCGACTTCTTCGCCCGTTTCCTGCGCGACCGTCTGGGCCGCGAGAACGTCATCTTCACCTCGGGCACCGACTGCTACGGCTCGCCCATCATGGAGAGTTACCGCAAGCTCAAGGAGAACGAGGGCTACGACAAGTCCATTAGCGAGTATGTCGAGTCCAATCACTCCCGCCAGGCCGCGACCCTCAACAACTACAACATCAGCTGCGACATCTACGGCGGCTCGGGCCTTGAGCCGGCTGCGCAGATTCACAACGAGGTGACCGCCGAGATTATCAAGCGCCTGCACGAGCAGGGCACCATCTCCAAGCGCTCCACGCTGCAGTTCTACGATGCCAAGGCCGGCACGTTCCTCAACGGCCGTCAGGTGATCGGCCGCTGCCCCATCCAGGGCTGCAAGTCCGAGAAGGCTTATGCCGACGAGTGCGATCTGGGCCACCAGTTTGAGCCCGAGGAGCTCATCGCGCCCAAGAGCCAGCTCACCGGCGAGGTGCCCGAGCTGCGCCCGGTCGACAACCTCTACTTCGACCTGCCGGCCTACCTCGACTTTATGAAGACCTATACCGCCAAGCTCGCCCAGAACCCGCAGGTTCGCTCCGTGGTCTCCAAGACCATGGAGGAGTGGCTGCTGCCGGCTCAGCTCTACATCCAGAACAAGTTCCGCGAGGCCTTCGATGCCGTCGAGGAACAGCTCCCCGAGCACACCGTGCTGGAGCCCGAGGGCAACAAGAGCAGCTTTACCGTCACCTTCCCCAGCTGGAAGGAGCGCGACGATGCCCACGCAGTGCTCGCCAACGGTGGCGTGCGCTTCCGCAGCGGCAAGGCGCTCGTGCCCTTCCGCATCACCGGCAACATCGACTGGGGCGTTCCGGTGCCCGAGGTCGATGGCGTCTCCGACGTCACCTGCTGGTGCTGGCCCGAGAGCCTGTGGGCGCCCATCAGCTACACCCGCACCGTGCTCGCACGCGATGCCAAGGCCGCCGGCGTGACCGAGGGCGTCGCCGCCCAGGATGCCGCCCTCATGGGCGAGCCCGCCGTCGACTCCACACAGGTGCCCGCACCCACCTACCAGCACAGCTCGCTCGACTGGCGCGACTGGTGGTGCTCTGACGACGCTCAGATCTACCAGTTCATCGGTCAGGACAACATCTATTTCTACTGCATCGCGCAGACCGCCATGTGGGAGGCCCTGGGTTGGAACCTTACGCAGAGCACCGTCAGCGCCTGCTACCACCTACTCTACATGGGCAAAAAGGCCAGCTCGTCCTCGCAGACGCCTCCCCCGCCGGCAGACGACCTGCTCAACCACTACACCTGCGAGCAAATGCGCGCGCACTGGCTGTCGCTCGGCCTGTCCGAGAAGCCGGTGAGCTTTAGCCCTAAGGCATACGACACGCGCGTGACCGGCAAGGACAAGGACGGCAACGAGGTGCGCGCCTGCGACGACAAGCGCGTTATCGACCCGGCCCTTAAGGAGAGCGCGCTGCTGACCGGCGTCTTCAACCGCCTGGCCCGCAGCTGCTTCTACGGCGTCGCTGTCAAGGAAGGCGACGAGAGCCCCTATCGCAACGGCTGCATTCCCGCCGGCGCCGCTTCTGACACCGTGGTCGAAGCCGCCCAACAGGCAGCCCTCGCCTTTGAGCAGGCCATGTACAAGTTCGAGACGCACCGCGCGCTTGCCGTGTGCGACGACTACCTGCGCGCCGCCAACAAGCGCTGGAGCGACGCCTCCAAGGTCGCCAACAAGCTCGAGGGTAACGAGGCGAACGCCGCGATGAAGCAGGCCCTCGTCGACGCCTTTACCGAGCTGCGCGTGGCAACCGTCCTGATGCACGGTATTGTGCCGGCCGGCTGCGAGCTCATCTGTGAGTACTTCGACGTCGATCCGGTCGCCTTCTTTAGCTGGGATAACATCTTTGCCTCCACGGACGAGTTCGTGGAGAGCCTGGGCGAGAAGCCCGGTGAGCACCGCGTGAAGCCGCTGCCCCCGCGCTTCGACTTCTTCAGCAAGCACGAGAGCCAGTACTAGGCAACCGCAACGCGCCCGGGAATGATTATTCTGGGACGGGGATTAAAAAATCATTCCCGGGCGCCGCAAAGTAGTCTTTCTGGGACGGGGATTAAATGATTTTTTAATCCCCGTCCCAGAATAATCATTTAGGTGGAAGGAAAGACGGATGTCCAAGCCGCGTCGTCGTAAGCAGAAAAAGCAGGTTAAGCCCGAGCTCAAGCTTAGGCAGTTTGCTGCCACCGAGCTTTCCGACCAGCTTGCCGCCCTTCCCTGCGCCGCCGACCTGCCGCGCTTTATGGTCGATACGGTCGCCGGCGCCTATGCCCCCGCCGATGCCGAGCTCATGATCGAGGGCTTTGGCGCCGCGGTCACACGCCCGGTCACGCTGCGCGCCAACACGCTCAAGGCGAGCGCCGAGGACATCGCTGCGGCGCTCGATGCCGCCGGCATCGCCCACTACCCCGTCGCCTGGTACCCAGACGCCTTTATCCTGCCCGAGGCCCAGGTTTCCGATCTGTGGGATCTCGACATCTACCGCGACGGCAAGATCTACCTACAGAGCCTGTCGTCCATGATGCCGCCTTTGGTGTTGGGCGCCCAGACAGGCGAGGACATCCTGGACATGTGCGCAGCCCCTGGCGGCAAGACGACGCAGATTGCCGCCCTCACCCAGGGCCAGGCGCACCTCACAGCCTGCGAGATGAGCATTCCCCGCGCCGAAAAGCTCGAGTCAAACCTCCATCGCCAGGGTGCCAAAAACGTGCCCGTCATGCGCATCGACGCACGCGAGCTCGACGAGTTCTTCCGCTTCGACCGCATCCTGCTCGACGCCCCCTGCACCGGCACGGGCACCGTCATCAGCGGCAACGAGAAAAGCCTGCGCGGCCTGACCGAGCAGTTGCTGAGCAAGTGCGCCCGCTCGCAGCGAGCACTTCTGGACCGCGCCATGGGAGCCCTCAAACCGGGCGGCACGCTCGTCTATTCGACTTGTTCGATCTTGCCGCAGGAAAACGAGGACGCCCTGCAAGAGGCCCTCGACAAGCATATGGACTGCGAGCTCATCCCCCTCGACGGCACGCCAAGCGAAAGTGAAGCACGCCGCGCCCAGGAAGCTGGTGAGGAGCCGCGCATCGAGTCCAACGCCCTGACTGAGGCCATTGCCGCGGGTCAGGTATCGGCCATCGCCAACGGCCTGCCCGGCACGCTCACCATTCCGCCTAGCCGCGACTTTGAGGGCTTCTACATTGCCCTGATCCGAAAACGCAGCTAGCACACGAATCCAAAACTCAACAAGCTATCTCTGTGCGCGTTTGCCCTGCCGGTCGCGATGCTGTTTAAGCATCGCGCGCTCTTTGCGTTCGGCCTTTTTGCCCTTAATGGCCGTGACCACAAAGTAGATGACCGCGGCGGCTACGATTGCGCCCACGCATAGGCCAATCGAGCCCAACATTGCCGAAAATTCCATACCGCGCCACCTCTCTTTTAAACGGGACTTTCAAGATAGCACCTCGATACCCGCCACCACAGCTCCTTCACGTTCGCCGGCCCTTCGGTCTAACGGATGGCGCGGCGGGGAAAAATCAAATCGTCAAACGATTTAGCATTCGCTATTCCGGCTGCATCGCGCCGGCCGTCATCACAAAGAATCGAGCCTCCATGGATACCCTCAACGATCTAAATGAGCGCGTCGACGCCTTCGTCGGCACCAGCTCCTTCGACACGCCTGCCGCGGCAAACGACCAAGCTCCCATCGATGTACCCGCCGAGGTTCACGAGGACATCGTCGCCTCGGTCGATTTCTCCGAGGTCGAGCTCGCAGACGAGTTCACCGAGCCCCAGGTACCCGTGACCCCCAACGGACTGCTCCCCATGGAGCCGCTGCCCATCGACGGGCGTTTGCGCAAGGCGGCCCTCCGCATGCCCGACGAGATCGAGGAGGCCAGCGGCTTTACGCTCTTCGGCCGTCGTATCAAATCGCTCATCTACACCACCGACGTGGCCGTCATCCGCAACTCCAATGCCGATGCTGTCTTTGCCGTTTACCCCTTCACGCCGCAGCCGGCCATTACGCAGGCGCTGCTGACCGTCGCCGAGTGCCCGGTCTTTGTAGGTGTGGGCGGCGGAACTACGACCGGTAAGCGCTCCGTGCAGATGGCAGCCGTCTCCGAGATGCAGGGCGCGGCGGGCTGCGTGGTCAACTCCCCCGCCACTGCCGAGATGGTCGAGCACATCACCAACATCGCTGACATCCCTGTCATCGCCACGGTTGTACGTTGCGACGATGATGCGCATGCCAAAGTGCGCGCCGGAGCCAAGATTCTCAACATCGCCGCCGGCAAAAACACGCCCCAGGTCCTGCATGAACTGCGCGAGCACTATCCCAACCTGCCGCTCATCGCGCCGGGCGGCAAGACGCCCGAGAGCATCCGTGAGACCATCGCCGCCGGCGCCAACGCCATCATCTGGACACCGCCTTCGGCCCAGCAGCTGCAGACCGACATGATGCAGCGTTATCGCAAGATGAAGGAAGACGCCACACCTGTCATCTCGCGCGACGATGTGCCCATTATCGACCAGGTCGCCGCCGCCGAGGTCAGCCAGGTCGAGAACATGAATCCCGACGTGCCGATTCCCGACGAAGTCATCGAGCGCGTCGCTTCGATCCACGAGCGCGTCGAGGAGCATCGCGCCAACCGCGGCCTTAAGCCATCACTGCACGGCTTCTTCTTCCGCGGAAAGAAACGTTAGCCGCAACAGCAAGGCCCGCCCCACAAACGTGAGGCGGGCCGTTTTCGTTTGAGCAATCACGCAGCGACGTGATGAGCCAAGTTAATCCACGCGCTTGTCGCCCATAAAGAAGAGCGCCACCGTACCAGGCCCGGTATGCGAGCCAATCAGAGTACCGATGTCATTGATCTCAATCTTGCCTTTAAGCTGCGGAACCTGTTCCCCAATCAGCGCCGCAACTGCCTCGGCATCCTCGCGGCACGCCGAGTGCGACATGATGCACTTACCCGAATAATCCGCACCGTCCTGCACGTGTGCCATCATGGTCTTAGCCATCTCGGAAATCGCTCGCTTCTTAGTGCGAATTTTCTCACGTGGCGACAGCTTGCCATCGCAATCGACCGTCATAAGCGGGCAAATCTTAAGCGCCGTGCCGATGATCGCGCTCGCAGCCGAAATGCGACCGCCTCGTAGGTAGCTCGACAGATCGGTCGAGAAGAACCAGTGGTGCAGGTTGAGCTTGTGCTCCTCGATCCAGGCAGCCGTCTCGTCGAGTGAAGCCCCGCTATCGCGCACGTCGGCGGCATATTCCAGCAACAGGCCAAAGCCCGAAGACGCCGCCAGCGAATCGATGACGCGCACCTTGCCGCCCTGGGGATAGCGATCCGCGAGCATCTGCGCCGCAACACAGGCCGATCCATACGTGCCCGAAATACCCGACGACAACGTCAGGTGCAGCACGTCTTTACCCTCGGCAACAAACGGCTCCCAAAACTCCTCGTACTCACCCACGCTCACCTGGGACGTCTTGGGCATGGCGCCCGCGGCAATCTGGGCAAAAAACTTGTCCGGCGTAATCGACTGATACAGATCGTCCGTATAGACAACATCGTCGATCTCGTAATGAAAACACACGACAGGGATATTGCGCGACGCAAAGAACTCACGGGTTCGGTCGGCGGCGGATTCACAGGTCAGGACAAAATCACTCATATGAGGCTCCTTACTCATTGCTGCGCAAATTATCGCACAGTGAGCCTACATACGGTACATATGTCCACTATTTACCAAATCGAACCAATAATAGCGAACATCTTTACCACCATCGTCTCCACCGGCCCCACGCATAAATATCTGAGAAAACACCTTCTGTCGTCTCCACTCAACCGCCATATCTACCTCAACTAAATCGATTTACCAAACCGTTCAGCCGACAATTCATCCGCTGGCGCAAAATCGAAACAAAAGCGGCGCATACTGATAAACGTTTGACGCTGTTTATCAGTTTTACCAACCCCATCGGAAGGTGTTTCATGGTCGCATTCGATCGCAATCCGCAAGACTTTAAGTATCTGCGCCTGCTTTCGAGACAGTTCCCCACCGAACAATCCGCGTTTACCGAGATCATCAATCTCTCGGCCATCCTCAACCTGCCCAAGGGCACCGAGCATTTTATGAGCGACGTGCATGGCGAGTACGAAGCCTTTATGCACATCCTCAACAACTGCTCGGGCGTCGTGCGCGAACATGTCGACGAGATCTTTGGCGACACGCTCTCCTTTGACGAAAAGGGCGAGCTGTGCACGCTCATCTACTACCCGCGCGAGAAGATCGAGCTGGTTCGCAGCCAGCGCGAAGACTCGCCCATCTGGTACAAGACGATGCTTGACCAGCTCATCATGGTCGCTCGCTCGCTTTCAAGCCGCTACACGCGCTCCAAGGTGCGTAAGGCCATCCCGCGCGACTACGCCTATATCATCGACGAGTTGTTGCACACGCACCCGGACGAGAATAACTATCGCGTGCGCTATCACGAGCGCATCGTGGAGTCCATCCTGGAGACCGCCAGCGCCGACGACTTTATCGAGTCGCTCGCCTCGCTCATCAAGCGGCTGGCCGTCGACCACCTGCACCTGGTGGGCGATATCTTCGACCGCGGCGGCGGCGCGGCCAAGATTATGGACCGTCTGCTCACCTACCATTCGCTCGACATCCAGTGGGGCAACCACGACCTGCTGTGGATGGGTGCTGCGGCCGGTGAGCCCGCCTGCATCGCCACGGTGCTGCGCAACAACCTACGCTACGACAATTACGAGATCCTCGAGAACGATTACGGCATCTCGCTGCGTGAGCTTGTCGCCTTTGCCGATGCCACCTACACCGCCGGTGAGTCCATCACCCCGCTGATCAAGGCCATCAACGTGCTGCTCTTTAAGCTCGAGGGCCAGATTATCCAGCGCCACCCCGAGTTCGATATGACCGATCGCCTGTTACTCGACAAGATCGACCACGACACCGGCACGGCCACGCTCGCCGACGGCAGCGTGTGGCCGCTCACGACCAACGACTTCCCCACCGTTGACCCGGCGGACCCCTATACGCTCACGCCCGAGGAGCAGCACATCATCGACAAGCTCGTGTCCGAGTTTGTCACCGCCGATCACCTGCATCGCCATATCGATTTCCTCTATTCCCACGGCTCGATGTACAAGGTCGCCAACGGCAACCTGCTGTTCCATGGCTGCGTGCCGCTCAACGAAGACGGCACCTTTAGCAGCATGAACTGCCTGGGCACCTGGCACGCTGGCCGCGATTATCTCGATTTTTGCGACCACATCGCCCGCCGCGCCTGGCGCATGGGCGACCGCGACGCTCTCGACTGGATGTGGTACCTGTGGATTGGCTTTAACTCGCCCGCCAGCGGACGCCTGGTGCGTACCTTTGAGCGCGCCTATATCGCCGATAAGAGCACCTGGGTCGAGCCGATGGACCCGTACTTTACGCTTACCAAGTCGCCCTCGGTCTGCGACGACATCATGCGCGAGTTTGGCGTCGTGTCTATGGCATGTTCGCCGACCGGCCACATCATCAACGGCCACACGCCCGTTAAAACCACCAAGGGCGAGCAGCCCATCCGCGCCGAGGGCAAGCTGCTGGTCATCGATGGCGGCTTCTGCCGCGCTTACCATCCCAAGACGGGTATCGCCGGCTATACGCTCATCTCGAGCTCGCGCGGCTGCCGCCTCAAGTCGCACCGGGCCTTTACGACGGTTGCCGAGGCACTCACGCGCAACGTGGACATCGAAAGCGAGACCAACCGTTTTGACCAAGCAGACCGTCGCCGCATGGTGAGCGACACCGATTCGGGAGCCAAGATCCGCGGCCAGATCCAGGACCTGCGCCAGCTCCTCGATGCATATAGAAACGGTGCTATCGAGGAGCGCGCCTAGCACCACCCGCGGGGATTGGCTAAACTTGCTGAGTTTGTCATCCCCGCGGCGCTTCGGCGCCAGCTTAAGGCAGGTACCATGCAAAAGCTCCTTGCGCAGATCATGAAATTTGGCGTCGTCGGTGTCATTGCCACGGTTATCGACTTTGGCATTATGAATCTGCTCCACTACGGTCTGGGCCTCAACATCCTAATCGCCAACACCAGCGGCTTTATCATCTCACTCATCTTTAACTACCTCGCAAGCATGAAGTACGTGTTTGCGCACAAGGAAGGCATGAGCCGCCGCCGCGAGTTCATCATCTTTGTCGTGCTGTCCGTAATCGGCTTGGCACTCAACGACGGTATCGTGCTGACACTCAACGCCGGCCTGGGACTCGAGGCCAATATCGCCAAGATCTGCGCCACCGCACTTGTCATGGTCTACAACTTTGTGACCCGAAAGATCTTCCTGGAGGGCGACGAGACCAAGTAACTCGCAACCTTACAGCCTTACGATGCCCATGGATGACGCGCGTCGAGCGCTGCGTTGTTCGTGGGCTTTGCTCGTTTACGGGAAGATTTGCAACGTTTGCGGATTACCTCTTGAATATTTGGCGAGTTCGTATAGTTCTTTCCAAAGACCTTACGTTTCCCTTGCAAAAGCTCTAAAGTATCCTCTGCTCGATTCATCAACGCATTGGATGTGATTACGTGCGCAAGGCACTGGCACAACCTCATACCAAGCAGTTCCTCAAGTTCGCTGTCGTGGGTCTTATCTCCTTTGGCATCGACTGGGGCATGCTTATTGCGCTCGTCGAGCTGTTCCACCTCGACTTTTTGATGAGCACGACGGTCTCGTTTACCACGTCCGTCGTGGTTAACTACTGGCTCAGCATGAAGTACGTGTTCGACCATCGCGAGGGCATGAGCCGCAAGCGCGAGTTCACGATCTTCACCATCCTGTCGGTAATCGGTCTGGGCCTCAACGACCTGTACATGTTTGTGGGCGTCACGTTTTTGAGCATCGGCTACCAGGCCATGAAGGCCATCGCAACGTTCCTCGTCACCTGGTACAACTACTTCAGCCGCCGCTTCTTCCTCGAGGGTGCACGGTCGTAGTCGATTCACTATTTGCTTGAATGTATAACCGGTTGGAATTCCCGTTCCAACCGGTTTTTTGTTTGCCGAGAGACCCGGCGACCCAGTCCTCTACGCATGAAAAACGGGCAGCCCGGATGTTTGTCCGAACCGCCCGTCTGGCGCGCTATGTCGAGGCCTCTAGCCTGTAACGTAATACCAGACTACGTTGTCACCGTTTGAGAGAACGTAGTTGCTGCAGGCCGTCATGGGCGTTGTGCCGTTGACGGAGTACATCCAGCCGCTCGTGCCGCCGTGCTGTTTCTCGGCCAAACCACCAATCGCGGAGACATACGTGCCGTACGACGAGCCATGTGCGTTGACAGAAAGGCCCAGCGCGCACAGGGCATCGTAGACGGTAGCGCCTTCGTTAAAGGTAAAGGTGCCACCAGAGGACACAGGATTGCCCACGGCGCTCGATGTGACCGAAACCGTCACCGTTACGTAGCTAGGCTGCTGCGAGCTGCCCTGGTCGCCAGTAGAGGCGTTGCCGTTATCGGGGGCAGAAGATGCCCCGCTGGATGAGGAGGAGGCGCCAGGCGTAGAGCCGGCCCCGCCAGAAGAAGTCGAGTTCTGAGAAGTCGACTGATTGCCGTCGGTCTTTTTATTGCTGTTCTTCTCTCCAGACTTCTTGCCATCCTTGTCTTCGGACTTTTTGCTATCCGAGCCCTTGTTTGATTCCTTGTCCGAAGACTCGGACTCCTTCTTAGAGTCAGATTTATCCGAACCCTTAGACTCGTCGTTCGACCCATCCGAAGATTTGGAATCCTTGGAGCCAGCTTTACCCGAAGCGACGGTCGAGTCAGACCCCTTGGCGTCCTTCGCGACGACGCTCTCCCCCGTCACGGTCTGAACGATCCAGTCAATGGACCAGGCGCCGCTCTCGGAAGGATGGACGAAGCCCAGCGATATGACAATTAGCGCAACGCACGCGGCGGTCAGGACGCCAGTAAGCGCCTTCCGTCGAGGGGCGGACGCCGCCGAAGCGGCGCCCTGTTGCTTTGCATCGTCGAACTGAATGAACGAGGAATTTGGTTGCTTGGGGTCAGCGTCCTTGGATTTATTGGACACAGCCCTCACCTACCGACGTTTGGTGAACACGAACACGCCGACGATGGCGAGACCGATGACGCCGGCGGCAACGCCAACAATGGCGAGCGGGTTGGCGCCAGTCTCCTGCTCGGAAGCACTAGAGGGCTTCTTAGCAGTGGTCGTGGAAGCAGCACCCGTATCGGACTTGGAATCGGACTTCTTGTCGGACTTGCTATCCTTCTTGTCAGACTTCTTGCCAGACTTCTTCTCGTCCTTCTTATCGGACTTATCGGAGTCCTTCTTGTTGGGCTTGTTGTCCTTGGTCTCGGTCTTGGTCGACACCGTCGTCTTGGTCATCGGCTTATGACCCGGAGCGACAGCGCCGCCAGTCTGCTGGCCCTTCGTGCCGGAGCCGGAACCCGTGCCCGTGCCAGCGCCAGCACCGGAACCGTTGCCAGCGCCACCATTGCCGTCATTGGAGCCAGAACCGCCATTGCCGCCAGGGTTAACAGCATTCTTGGTCCACTTGGCATACAGCGTCAGATCGGCCGTCACCGGCGTACTGAAGTCATACGCCTGCGTGCAAGCCTCATCGGTGAACCAACCGCCGAAAGTGTAGCCATCGCGCGTCGGATCGGCCGGCTTGACCAACTTGCCGTCGGCCGTAGCAACAAACTTAGTGTCGCAAGCAGACCCGCCGTTGGAATTAAAGGCAACCGTCCAAGACTCAACGGCCGCGAGCTTGAACAGCGTGCCCGAATCATTGATGTAGTACAGGTTGCCAGATGCATCGGCAATGACCGGAGAGTCACAGTACTGGTAATGGCCAGCCGCATCATAAATCTGCGTCGCCTCTGCATCGCCGAGCGTATAGCGATACACGCCACCACCAGCAGAGTAGTTGACGTAATCCTTGCTATCCGCGCTGTTAACGGTGAAGTACACATAGGTCTTGCCGCCCTGAACACTCACCAGCGGAGTAGCAGCAATACCGTTGAGGCCAGCCGGCAGCGCCTTGCCGTCGGCAGCAGCGACCATCGTGGTCTTACCCGTCTTCAGGTTATAGAGAACCAGAGCAGAGCCCGTAGCCGTCTGTCCGCCGACAATCAGATTGTCACCAAACACCGCAGGGGCGCTCAGATTATTCGTAAGGCCCAGATCAACCGTCTTCTGTGCGCTCAGCACACCCTTCGCCGAAAGCGAAATCACATGGAGCTTTCCGTCGTGCGTCATCTGATAGAAGGTCGAACCATTGGACGGATCGGCAATGCAATCGGCATTTGCGACAGCGCCGAGCTCCATGGTCGAAACGACATCGCCCGTCGTCTTATCAATGCACTTAAGCGTACCCGCGCTCGTAGGAACGATGGCATACTTATCCGTCAAAGCCGCACCAGTCCAGTAATAGCCCTCGGTAGGGTCGATGTTCTGCCAAGAAACTTCGCCCGTGGCAATCTTAATGCGTGCAAAGGAGCCGTTGCCGTAGGTCGCGTTGTAATTCTCGTCATACGAAATATCGACCGAGCCTACATAGACGTACTCGCCGTCCGAAACGACGGTGCAGGAGCTCTGCGTCAAATCCGTCAAACCAGGCGTCAGCCACTTGCAGATCAGCTTGTCTGCAGTAATCGCCTGGACCGCACCGCCGTTGAGCGGAACGATGATAAGGCCATTGGTATAGATCGGACGAGAAGTATAGCTCACCTTGGAGGCAAGCGGCGCAGAGGCAACCTTTTTGCCCGTGGACGAATCGATCTTAATGAGCTCGTTCTCGGTCGCGATGTACACAAAGCCGTTAGCGATGACAGGCTCGCTGCAGTTGGCATACTGCTGACCAGACTCGGCCTTCCAATCGAAGGCCCACTTAAGACCGGCGGCCTGCGCAGGCGTCTTGGCATCCGTTACGGTCGAACCGTTGCCACTGTTGCCGTAGCCGGCCCATTCGGCATCCCAATCAGGAGTAGTCGCGCTCGGGTCCACGACAATCTTGTCGGGATCGGGCATGGCCGAATCGTCGGTGGTATAGGCAAGCGTAACCTTATCGCCGCTCTTGAGCGTAATCTGATTGGCGCAGAGTAAGGAGGGCTCTCCGTTGATATACAGGTGCCAATATTTATTGGTCGCAGCATCCCAGGCATACGGCTTGTGATCGAACGGCGAGTTGATGGAATTGAGGAACCAGTACTCACCACTCTGGGAGCCGTTGTACGTAACGCCCTTGGCCTTCAGGACCATCTCAATAAGGTTCTGGGCAGTAGAGCCTTCGGGCAGAGAAACATTGCTTGCCGAGCCCCAACGAGTATTGTTGCCGTTGACATCGGGACCGATAACATCGACAGACCCAAGAACCTGGCCAGGAAGGGCATCGGCGTCAGCACCATACATAAAGGTGACGGCATCGCCCTCTTGGAGCTCGTAGACACCGGCGCCAACGTCGGCGAACTTGCCATTTACGTAGAAGCGCCAATAGCTATTAGTCGCAGCATCCCAGCCATAGGACTTACCATCGAACGGCGAAGTAATGCCGTTGAGGAACCAGCCCCAAGACGATTCGCCAGCATCGAGAGTAAGGCCGGTCTGCTCAAAAGGAGATCCTTGGCAGTAGAGCCCGACTTGAGACTCGTCTGGCCCGTCGAAGCCCAAACCTGCTGCTTGCCGTCCTTGTCCTTACCGAGGACCTGAACGGAAGCATGGACGGAATCAGACGGCAACTGGTCGCCCCAGCCACCGTAGAACCACGTAACGGTATCACCAGCATGAATGGTGACATTGTCTGCCGTGTAGTCGCTCGACTTGCCGTTGATGAACAGCTGCCAATAGGTCGAATAATCTTGGGGCGTACCCAGCTCAACACCGTTGTACTTAAGGCTCAGAATGAAGGAGCCAGCAGCAACGGCGTCGATGTCATTCGCCTCAAGCGCGACCTTCGTAAGGTCAAGTGCGCTCGAGCCGGACGTCACCACATACTGCGCGTTATCGACCCAAGTCTGGGTCTTGCCCTGGGCATCGCGACCAATGACGGTCACATTTGCGGCAACCTGGTCCTTAACGACAGGGGACGCGCTACCAGCCGTATAGGCAAACTCAATCTTCTGCCCCTGGGTGAGCTTGACGCTGCTCGCACCAACCGAGGAAGACGCGCCGTCGACGAACAGCTGCCAGAAGGCATAAGTCGTCGGATCGTAGGCAAGCGTGCGACCATCGCTCGGGGATGTGATGCTTTCGAGGTAGAAACCGTATGCCGTGTTCGGTTCGTACTTCGCCTTGAAGCCCGTCTTCTCCTGCAGCTTAATGAAGGCATCCGCAGCCGTCGCGCCCTCGTCGAGCTTGAGCTGCGTAGGCGCCACCCAGGTCTGAGCCTTGCCGTCGGCATCGGTGCCGATAATCGAGAACGAGACCTCGACTTGCTTCTTGGCGACATCGCCAGTTTCTGTCGGGTTCTCCGTCTGAACGGCAGCCGCGGCGGCAGATCCTGCTTGGCCAGCGGATGCCGTCGAAGACTGCTCGCTCGTAGCAGGGCTCTCCCCCGTCGCCGAGCCTTCGTCGCCAGTTGCCGCCTCTGTAGTGGCGGCACTAGCTGCAGGCGCGCTTCCGAAATCCGAAACCTCGGCGCCGCTCTGCTCAGCGGCACCACCCGCAAGCGCTGCGTCCTCGTCCGGCGTCGTAGCCTGAGCCACAGCCTCGGCAATGCCCTCGGCGCCCTCGGCCCACAGCTGAGCCGGCGTGGTGCCAAAGGCCATCGCGAAGGCCAGGAATGCCACCAGGCCGCGCTTGGCTACGCCGCGTGCAATCGCGCCACGGCGATGCAGCGAGGCGCGCTCGCGCTCGTCCTCAAACATATCCATTTGTCCCCCATTGTCTGTATTTGGAGCATTGCCCAGCGGCTGCCCCACGTCATCGCGCATGTTACGCTCGAGTTCCCCCATCGGGGTCCCCCTTCCCTCCAGAGCCCTATGCACACCGGCGGCATACGCCGCAGCCGCATGCAAGATGGGAGGCGATCCGACTTAACCTTAACGGCTCAGGCGCGTCGTCCGATCTGCGACGCGAACATCCCGAGCCAAGAGGAATTACGGTTACTGGTACAGCCGGGGACTTGCACCCCGATTCTCCCAAACGCGCAGGAAAACCGCGCATTCGTGCGTCTCCGCACCACCATCTAGGCCATCTATTATTACCGTCAATAATGTATCACGCAAAAGGGCCTCGCACGCAGGCGAAGCCCAAGGTAAAAGCTATTGTTTGCGATAGGAAAATGCGGTGACGGTCGCAGCCTCTAGTGCTTGCCGCCGTGGCTGTTGAGCCAGATATTGCGGCCCAGCATAAGCGCCAGCACCAGCGCGCTCACGTAGCCCATAAAGCCAATGACCGGGATACCGAACACAACCGGCTCGATGCGTGCGTAGTACACCACCGACGAACCGATAAACAGGCCGGCGATAACGATAGCCATCGACATGCGGTCGATAATTCCGCCCAGCTGTCGCAGCGCCTTATCGCTGCTCATGATCTGCGTGTTCACCTTAAGCTGGCCGCGCGTAAGCATGCGCGAAGCCAAGCCCAGATACTCAGCCGCCTCGAGCGAGCCTTTTGCCGCGCGATAGCTGCTCGCGGCAAGATCGCGTCCCATATCACGCACGCGCGCATAGGTGCTTTTTTCGTTTTTGATGTGCGTCTGGATGATCTGGATCATGTTGACGTTGGGCATATACTCGGTCAGCAAACCCTCGAGCGTCACCATACCGCGGGCGAACATCGTCACCACGCTCGGCAGCTCAACATCGTTTTTGCGCGCCAGGTTTAGCAGCGAGGTCAAAAACTCGCCGATATCCAGATCCTTCAGGTCAAGGCCCGCAAAGTCAGCCACGATAAAGTCAAGGTCGGACAAAAACGCTGAATGATCGAGCTCGGCCGAATCGCCACGCGTCACGGCGAAGCGCATGAGCGAATCCTTGAGCTTGGGCACGTCACCCTCGGCCACGGCGAAAATCATGTCCTTAACGATGCCACGATCGTGGCTCGACATGCGTCCGACCATGCCCAAGTCGATAAAGTAAACGATGCCGTCCTTGAGAATGATGTTTCCCGCATGCGGGTCGGCATGGAAAAAGCCGTCGTCGAGCACCTGCGTCGAGTAGTCCTCGACAATCGCAGCACCGATCTTTTCCAAGTCATAGCCCTCGGCCACCAAGCGTTCAGGATCGGCGATCGAAATGCCGTCGACGTAGTCCATAACCACCACGTGCTCGGTGCACAGGTCCAGATAGGATTTAGGGCACGTCACGCCATGAACGCTCTTATGGAACTCGTAGAAGTCGTTGAGGTTTTTGGCCTCGGCCAAAAAGTTGGTCTCCTCGCGAAACGAGGTCCACAACTCCTCGACTACGCCGTGCAGGTCAACGAATTGATCGGTGTTGACAAACTTGGAAACGATGCGCACCACCGAGCGAATGATATCGATGTCCTGTGCCATAACCTGCTGCGCACCGGGGCGCTGCACCTTGACGGCCACGTCCTCGCCCGTCACCAGACGAGCGCGGTGCACCTGCGCGAGCGATGCACTACCAAGCGGATTGGGGTCGATCGCATCGAACATCTCCCCCAGGCGCAGGCCGTATTCTTCTTCCAGACAGCTGAGTACGACCTCGTACGGCACCGGCTCCACGTCGGAGCGCAGACGACGCAGCTCGTCGCAAAAGCGCTGCGGCAGAATCTCGGACCGGTTGGCCAAAATCTGCCCCATCTTGACGAACATGGGGCCGAGTTCCTCGAGCAGGCGGCGCAAACGAACCGGCGTGAGGTTATCCCACACGCGGTACTTTTTGACCAGGCGAACAATCTGCCCAATGCGTTCGCGACGACCCGCCGGCGTGAGCTGGTATTCCTCGTCCGGCGCCATCGCGTCGGGCTCCTCGGGCACCATATCGACAGCGCGCGGCTTCTTGCGAGCGCCCGAGACGGCGGCGTCGACCTCATCGACAACCGCCGCCTCGTCACCCAAGGGATCTAGATTGTTGTAATCGGTGGTGGAATCTGCCATCTGCGCTGCTACTCGGCCTCTTCGGTATCCTTCGCATCGTCGGGCTCAACGGACTCGACGGGCACCGAGGTCACGTTGTCCTCGACCGAATCGACGATGTCGCGCACATGGGCCAGGAAGGCAGTGCGCTCGGGAGCGGTCATGACGCGGACGCGGGCAAGGATGAGCTCGTCGAGCACGCGCTGGGCCGCGGTCTCGCCCTGCATGCCCAAGCGCTCGGTCAGATCGGAGATGGTACCGCCGGCCTGCTCGAACATGTCGGACACACTGCGGGCGATATCGGGGGTGGCGGTGTCCTTGCGGACCTGCTCGCCTTTGGTGTTAAGGTCGTCGAGGACCTTCTTGCCGCCTTCGACAGCAACGGCGGCAGCGCCAAAGCCAACGTTGATGGCGCCGTTAACAAGCTGATCGAGTTTCATAACCATGGTTGTCTCCAATCACAAACAACTGCATTGGCGTTCTTGTACCCAAGATTGAGTGAAAGCGACAAAGCGTTTTAGCGCTATTCGATCGACGGGAAATCCCTACCTCACGTTGTCGTTCATCGCGAAAGAGTTCTTCATGGCGCAGCTCGTGGTGTAGAGCACCTTGCTCAGTAGAGCATCGGTCTCCACGCGGACACGCTCGGCAAAGGCCTCGTTGGCGCGTGCAAGCTCGGCAGGCACCTCGGCCTCGGGCAGAGCGGCTACGGCAGCGTCGACGTCATGGATCTGCTTGTGGCCCATGCCACCGACCTTCTCCTGATAGTCCTCCACAGCGCGGCCGCACTCATGGAAGCGGACGTCGGCCAGGGCGCCGATCAGGCGGTTGGCCCAGTAGAAGTTTTCGGACGTCACGCGAGCCTGCGTGTCGGCATAGTACTCGGGCATGGTCTCGACGTTGGCGTACAGCGGAACCAGCGCGTTAAACGAGTTGGAGCCAAAGGCCATCCACTGCACGGCGCGGTAGGCCGGCTGCGCATAGGGACGCAGCTGCAACACGGCGAGCTGGCTGTTGCGATTGATGCCGATGGGGCGATAGGCGCCACGCGTAGCGGGCGTGCCCTTGCTGCCGTAGCAGTCGTACTCCGTGCCCTGGTAGTGGCTCGAAAGCACGTACTTGATGTCCTCGATGGTCACCTTGCGCTCGGGCACACGGCTCCAGGGGATGTCGTCGCTCTCGGGCGTGTAGTCGGCATCGGGGCCGTCCCACACGTCGCCGGGGTTGAGACAGCGCTGCATGTACCACGCGCGCGGCGTGTTGTAGACGTGGTCGCTGTCGCTGTGCGAGCCAAAGGCCTCGCGCGGGTTAAAGACCGCAGCCGGGCCGTCGCCCTCGACGCCCAGCGTCAGGTCCAGATGCCACTCGGCCATCCAGGCGCGCAAGTCGGCGGAGCACATGTGGTCGGCCTGGGCGCCCTCGGCGTCATCCAGGTCAAAGCTGTCGATACCCAGCTGGTTGGGCATGGTCACATAGGCGTCGTCAGGCACGCGCTTGGCAATCCAGTGGTGACCACCGATGGTCTCGAGCCACCAGATCTCGTCCACATCACTAAAGGCGATGCCGTTGTTCTCGTAGGTGCCGTAGCGCTCGAGCAGGTCGCCCAGGATGCGCACGCCGTCGCGGGCGGACTTGGCATACGGCAGGACCAGGGTCACCATGTCCTCCTCGCCCAGGCCACCAGGCTGCGCCGGCACATAGCCGTCCTCGCCCTCGTTGCCCTTGGCGGGCACGTAGTCCACGAGCGGATCGGCGCCGCGAACGCGCTCATTGGTGGTGAGCGTCTCGGTTGCAGACATGCCCACATTGAGCTCGTTGAAACCGGCCTCGGCCCAGATGCCGTGGCCCGGGACAACATCGGGGACGCTCGTATAGCGCATGGGATTATCGGGCAGTTCAACGGTCAGGTGACTCAGGACGCTCGTGTAGACGCGCGGCTGCTCGTCGGGATGCACCACGCGCATACGCTTGGGCTCAAACACCCCGTTGGACGAGTCCTCGTTGCGGGCGACAAGCGTCGACCCGTCGTAGCTTGCGTTCTTACCGACCAGAATCGTTGTGCACGGCATGCGCATCCTCCTTGAGCGAAGAAATCAAACGGCAACAGTGTATCGCTTCGGAGCAGAAAGGGCGAAACCACGGCACCGGCAACCCCTGTGGTCAAAAAATGCCAAATATGAGTACTGTCACCAATTTAGTAACAGCATTTTTGCTACGCATGGGTGCCGGAAGTCTACATTTGTTCAAAAATTAGATGATGTAATTCCCCATAGGTCCAATAAAATAGGCTCTCTATCGATAATAAATATCGTTAGAGAGCCAAATTAACCTAAAATATATGTGACTATCTTGGCAACACTACTCATATTTGGCATTTTTTGTCCACGGGGTATAGAACTAACCCCTCAAACAGCTTCAAAACGCCTATTTCGATGCGCGCTCGGCCGCTTCGATCACGTGTTTGGCGAGAATCGCCGTTGTCACGGCGCCCACGCCGCCCGGCACGGGGGTGATGGCACCAACAACCGGCTCCGCGGCAACAAAATCGACGTCACCCACCAGCTTGCCAGCGTCCTCATCCCAGTTAATGCCCACATCAATGATCGTCTGGTCCTCGCGAACGGCATCCACGCCAATCGTGCGCGCGCGTCCAACGGCGGCAACCACAATATCAGCCGCACGGCACTCGGCAGCAAGGTCGCGCGTATGCGTATGGCACGTCGTCACGGTCGCATTGCGCGCCGTAAGCATGGCAGCAACAGGACGCCCGATCACCAGCGAGCGCCCGACCACAGCAACCTTAGCTCCATCCAGCTCAACGCCATAATGATCCAGCAAAGCAAGCACGGCTTCGGCTGTGCAGGGGGCAAAACCCTCACCGCGCCCCGAAAGCGTGGTGAGCAGCGAAGCCGGCGTCATGGAGTCAACGTCCTTGGCGGGATCGAGCGCTGCGGCGACGGCGTTCTCGTCAAGGCCGGCGGGCAGCGGGCGGAACATCAGACAGCCATGGACAGCCGAATCGGTATTGATGTCCTCGATGGCCGTCAACAGCTCGTCCTGCGAAACATCGGCGGGAAGCAAAACGCGACGAACCTCAATCCCCACTTTTTCACAGCGCTTGAGCGCACCGCGCTCGTAGGATAGGTCGTCCTCGCGCTCGCCCACGCGAACGATGGCGAGCGTCGGCACAACGCCGCGCTCACGCAAAGCGGCACAGCGAACAGCAAGTTCCTCGGTCAGCGCGCGAGCAACAGGAGCACCCTTCAGTAGCTCAGCCATGGCTATCCTCTCTTCCTTGCAGCGTCGGCGGCGCGGCGCGCCAGCGCATCGGCGCGCGGCAACCATGTGTCGAGCAGCTCATCACACGCCGTCTCGAGCTCCTCGGCACGAACGCGATCTTTCATAGACGTGGTGTTCGCAAAGAGCGTCAAGCTCGCGCCCTGCATAGCGGCACGGCAGAACACGGCGCCGCACGCCACATCGGACAGCAGCTGACGCGAACCCTTGTCGGCCATGTCCTCGAGCAGCGCCAGCGCACGCCCGCAGGCATCCATAATGCGATACGGCGGCATAGCGGCCACATGCAGCGCATCCTGAATCGCGGTCGCTCGAGCCGGATCGTCACGCGGAATACCGTACGCCGCGGACACCCGCCTGTAGGCACGAACGTCCTCGGAAACCAACTCGACAAGCTCCTGGGCCAGCTCATCAGCCTGGGCAAACGCGCGCGTCAGGTCATCCGCACGATCAGCAAGCGCGGGATTAGTCGCACCGTAGCGGGCAACCATTCCGCACAGCGAGGCACCCAGCGCGCCCACAAAGGCGCTCGCGCTGCCGCCGCCGGGAACCGGCTCGCGCGCGGCCAGCGCCTCGGCAAACCCGCGGCAGGTCTTGTCCATCATCTCTTGGCTCATACGCATGCACCTTCAAGTCATATACATCGGTCGGGCGGAATCGCCGACCAACCGCATCGATCACGTAATGGTGCTAAGTCTAGCCCATAAGTACATGAGCGTCAGCGCACCTGGCCATCGCAGATTTCTATGGCACGCGATAGGCGTCGACAACGCAAACATGGGACACATGGCCCACCTTTCGAGACTCCCGAGCAGCACAAGCTGGGGCATATCTATAAGTAAGGAACCCGTTGGGGAACGGCCGCGCAACGGCCACAAGCGATGAACGGAGGCATAAGTCGCACAGTACACAGAGACATCCGCCGCCAGCGCAATCAGTACCCCAACAGCATGCGGCGCCGTGATGTCATCAGCAGACAAGGAGGACGCCACCATGATGAAAAAGACCCTATCAATCCTTTCCCTTTGCATCGCCCTCTTTGCCGCGCTCGCCCTTGTGGGCTGCGGCGGGAGCGCATCGGGCGGCGGCAGCGCCCCCAAGAGCGAGAGCAAGGAAAAGGCCCCCGTCGCCAAGAAGACCGACTACATCTGGTTTAAGGTCGAGATGCCCGAGGGCGTCGGCGTAAGCGACTCTGCCGGCAAGAATGCCGACAGGGTCCAGCTCACCTTCCCCGAAGACGAGAACGCCTCGGCCGATCGCTTTATCCCCGTTTGGAAAAAAGCGCTGACGGCCGAGGAATCCCACGCCGACCAGGCGGAAAAGAAGGGGGATACGTTCCAGTGGAAGGATGGCGGGTCCGTCGAGTATAACGGCAGGACGTGGCTCGTCGGAACATACGAGGACAACAGCGGCATCTCAACCATGCTTTTTACCGACGTTGAGCCGGGAAGCGTCTGCGTTCTCATCGCGAACTTCGACCTGCACAAGAAAGAAGCCGAGGCGCTTCACAACTCCATCGAGTTCCCCGACGACATGAAGAAAGCAGTTGACGAGGCACGTGAAGTCGAGATTTCGAGCATCGAGATCAAGTAACGGGGCACCCGTACGCGCCTACGCGAACCCGCGTAGGCGCGCCCCATTAAAACAACGGGCGCCCAACCCGGGGAGGGCCGACAGCATCGGCCCTCCCCTCTTTTGCGCCCGAACATATTGACACTTGTCGGCGCAAATCCTGCCCCCAGAATGGGACACATGGCCCACCCGAATGAGCTGCTCACGCGTACAGTAAAGACAGGTAATCCATGGAAGACAGGTAATCCATGGGCGGTTACAGATCGAGGAGGACACGACCATGAAAAAGAAGGCCTTTGCGATTCTCACCCTCTGCATGAGTCTTTTTGCCGCGGTTGCCCTGGTGGGTTGCGGCGGAAGCGGCGGCGCTACCGGCAGTGGCGGTGGCGGCGGCGCAGAAAAGCCAGCCGTGGATATGAGGACCGACTTCATTTGGTTTAAGGTCGAGGTCCCCGAGGGCGTCGAGATCACCGACGTCGCAGGCGACACTGCCGACAGGGCCCAGTTTAAGTTCACCGAGAGCGAGCACGCCAGCGATCGCTTCATCCCCGTCTTCGATCCTGACAAGAACGCCGACGAGCTGTTCGACTACGAGGCAAAGTGGAATGCCAGCTTTGAGTGGACCGAGAATGACCCCGTCAAGTACAACGGCAAGACTTGGCGCAACGCTTCCTATACACACTCGGGCGGCGTAACGACCGAATACTTCACCGACGTTGACGGCGGCAGTGTGTATGTGCGTATCGACAACGTCGAGGAGCACAAGGACGCCGTCGAGACCATGATGAAGTCTCTGGAATTTGCCGACGACATCGCCGAGGCCAAGACCGAGGCCATGGACGTCAAGCTCGACGATATCGAGATCAAGCGCTAAGCGACTGGCGAGCGCAACGGGAAACACGGTCGCAGTGCAAACAAGCGACGGTACCCCAGCGCTTCGTACCCAGGGAGGGCCGGTAAACCGACCCTCCCTTTCTTATGCCTGTAGCCGACGAACGCGAGGATGCCGGACGCCGGAACCGCCCCAAATGTGGCAACAGTACGAAAACGACAAACACCCCAACACGTCCGCCCACCGATTTATTGCGCCGCGCAGACAATTAAACCAGCATCTTTAAACATCTGGGCAGTATAGTGACCAAAACTATCGCATAACCGCACTCTGCGAATGGAGAAGTTATGACCGAACACCATGCCATCAGCCGCCGAGCGTTTACGCTGGGCCTAGGGCTTGCGGCGTTGTCACCACTTGCAAGCCTGCCCGAAACCGCAGCGCCGGGCATTCCCCTGCGAGCGGCATTTGCAGACAACACACCCGCACCGTCGGACAGCCTCCACAATTTCGTCATTCGCCTTCGCCCCGCGGGCTATTTTCGCACCGCGAGCGTCAACCAAGACGGCAACGTCTGTCACCTGTTTAACGACGGCACGTCCAGCAAGCTCATCCTTGAGAACGTAACGACCAAGAATGACGATACAAACTGGTACGCCATCCGCACCTTGCTCAATTTCGAAGAGCATAAAAAGACAGGCTACAGCATTTGGTCGGTCGACGACGACTCGGACAAAGATGGAAAGGTCATCCACGTATGGGGCGGCGAGTATGACAACAAGCCCAGCCGCGCTTTTGCGTTCGAGCGTCAATCAAACGGAACCTACATCATCCGAGACCGCACGGTCGAGAAAGAAACCGAGAAAAAAGACATTAAGTACCTGGCAATAGAATCGAACGGCAAAGACCAGGACAACAATAAGATCTGCCATAAGAGTAAGAGCATTCCGTGGGAGCTCGAACTTATCGGTTACGACATGAAAAAGAACGATGCCACGGTTAGCAGCCTCGACTGGATCACGTACAGCAGCTACGTCGACGGACCATGTTGGATGAAATACGTCGACGACAACAAGTTCCTCGACGAGCTGAGCATCCCGGGTACGCACGATTCGGGCACCTGCAGCGTGGACAACGACACTGAGCCCCAATCCTCGCAAGTAAAATGCCAGCAGGATTACATTCCCACGCAGTTGCTCGAAGGCATTCGCTATTTTGATATCCGGCTCGGAAAGGGCGATGACCCCGGCATCGACCACGGGATTTTCTACCTACTCAAAAAAGACGGGAACTATCTGCATCTCTCCGATGTCATCGGGTACTTCAAAACGTTTTTGAACGAAAACCCGTCAGAAGCGCTCATCATGCTCGCATCGCGCGGCAACGATGAGGCTACCGACGAAAGCATAACGACGGCCTTCGCCAAGGTTATGGCCGATAACCCCAACCTGTTCTACACGTCGAGCCACGTCCCCACGCTGGGCGAGGTGCGCGGAAAGATCGTCCTGCTGCGTCGATTTGGGCTTGCCGGCAACAGCGTAAGCGGCCACACGTGGGGCCTCGACCTCACCCAATGGGATGACAAGATCAAGGCGCATTCCGGGCAGTCGATGTGTCTCGTCCAAGACGCGCGGGGATTTGAAGCCATAGGGGAAACGGGCAATGAAGAGCCCTATTGCACCAAGGTATATGCCCAGGACAAGTACAAACTCACGGGAACCGACAAGCTCAGCTGGGTCGATAATGCGCTGAAGGAAACGACCGGGCGCACGTGCAACAAGGTGGACGTCGTGGACGATGCCGGGGCCGAGGTGCAAGTCCAGGAGCGTTGCTGGTCTATCAACTACACCAGCTGCACGGGCTTGTCGCACGGAGGCAATCCTTTTACCTCGGCACGAGTAGTCAACGAGCATCTGTACAAGAGCCCGTACATCAATCCCAGCGGCACCGAGGATACAAAGTCAGATTACCTCAAGCACATTGGCATCATCGCATCCGACTTTGTTGATGCGGCGCTGGCCCGGAGCATCTATCAGCGCAATTACAATTACGATACGAAGCACACGCAGTCGGCTTCGTGCTGCCTCCCGACCCGCATGCGCATGACGTACGGCGACTCGCTGAGCGATGCCTCGCTCCAGGATGGCAAGACCGTTGGCGAGGGCCATTTCCGCCTTGTCGACAGCAGCAACGTACTCAACGTGGCGGCTTCGGGCCATGCGTTTACCATCGAATACGTGGATGTCGACGCCTTGGGCAACGAGACCGTTACGGGGCTGCAGGGCTCTGTGCCCATCGATATCGATCCACGCGCGCTGACGCCCCATTTTGAGGGACTCGAAGGCCTTAAGGCCGGCGAAGACGTGCGCGCCAAGATTGCGGCATCACTCGAGGGCAAGCTCGAAACCGATGCCTGCACGGCCCAGCTCGAGTTTGTGCACGACGCGGACGGCGCTCCGGGCACGGCAATGGCCGAGGGCGAAACATTTGCCGCAGGAACGTACTGGGTGCGCGTGAACGGTCTCTTGGGCGACGCGGCGCAGAACTACACGCTCGCCAGCGACGGAGCCGCAAGCTTTACCGTAGCGGCCTCGGGCAGTGCGGGCGGCACCGGCAGCGGCACGGGTTCCAACGCAGGCGGCGCCGACAAGAACGGCAAGAGCAACAAGAGAGACCAGGGCAAGAGCTCGGGCGGAAAGCTCGCCAACACGGGCGACGGCTCTGGCGTTGCCGCCGGGCTCGCTGCCGCCGCCGTGGCGACAACGGTCGCAGGTGCAGCAATGCTTGCCAGTGACCGCGACAATACCGAGGACGTTAACGAATAGGCAAGCCAGTCTTTTGGGCGCATTAACTCAATCGGGGCGCAGAATACCGTTCTGCGCCCCGATTTTTACCTTGGCCCGAACGCCGCTATCGGCTACATCACCATGTTCAGCGCTTTCACAAATTCCTGGGCCTTCGCACGGCTACTCAGGCTAAAGACGCAAGCGGTCAACAGCCTGTTACGCAGGAAAACGTCGCGACCCTTGATCCTGTTGACCCCCGTGATGTCCTTAAGGTAGACAATCTCGGTGTGCCTGCCGCCAAAAGTGCCCTTCTTGAGCACCTCGATACGATTGGGGTAGATCTTAACGTCTTTAAACCTACCCGAACCTTTGTCCTGGAATAGCAGCGTGTTGTTGTCCATACGCGTCACTCCCGTGGGGTTCGCTAAAACTGTCTCTATTGCCACATTTTAGTCACCGCAAGGCTCCCATGCGAAGGTGTCAGACAGCACAGCAATTCGTGTCCGCGCGAGGCTTTAAACTAGATGCGATAAAGATGCATTCCACAAGAGGAAAGTGGGGCGACAGTGATGGGCGAACTGGTAAACCGTGGAGAATCGGCAATCGTGCCCGAAGGTTTTTACAAGCAGGTTTCCTCGATTCTCAACGCCGCTCGCGACAAGGCCTATACCGCCGTTAACTTTGCGATGGTTGAGGCGTATTGGGAGATCGGCAAGGGCATAGTTGATGAGCAGGGCGGAGAGGAGCGCGCCAAGTATGGAGAGGCGCTGCTCAAGGCCCTCGCAATCAGACTTACCAAGGATTTTGGTAAAGGTTTTGAAGCAAGAGAGCTGCGCAAAATGCGTCAGTTCTATCTTGCATTTCCAATTCGGGACTCACTGCGTCCCGAATTGAGCTGGACACATTACCGCAGGTTAATACGCATTCCTGACCCCGAAGCTCGCACCTGGTACATGAACGAATGTGCCGATTCTCGCTGGAGCACGCGTCAGCTCGAACGCCAGATCAACACCATGTTCCGCGAGCGCCTACTTGCCAGCAAAGACAAAGAGGCCGTCACCAAGGAAATCCAAAAGAGCGCCCCGACCCATCGCCCCGAGGATATCATCCGCGACCCATATGTACTGGAGTTTTTAGGTTTCTCGGACGATACTGCGTTTCGCGAGAGCGATCTAGAGCAGGCGCTCATCACGCATCTTCAGAAGTTCCTGCTGGAGCTTGGTCGTGGCTTCGCTTTCGAGGCGCGCCAAAAGCGCATCACCTTTGATGGGCGTCATTTCTATATTGACCTTGTTTTTTACAACTATCTGATGCGCTGCTTCGTGCTCATCGACCTTAAGACCGATGACCTTACGCATCAGGACCTGGGCCAGATGCAAATGTATGTGAACTACTACACGCGCGAGCTCATGAACGAAGGCGACAATCCGCCCATAGGCATCGTGCTCTGCGCGGACAAAAGCGATTCGATTGTCGAGTACACGCTGCCCGAAGACAACGACCAAGTGTTTGCCGCCAAATACCTGCCGTATCTTCCAAGCAAGGAAGAGCTGGCGCGCGAGCTGAGTGCCGAGTACCGCGCCATCAACGAAGCGACTAATGGCAAAGCGCAAGGGTAGCAGCACGTTGCGACCGATACCCCCGACGGCGTTTCATATCCCCCGACATAAGAGGAGCGCTCCATGACAGACAGACCGAAAACAACACTACGCGATTGCATCTATGGGCTTGCCGTCGGCGACGCGCTGGGCGTTCCATACGAGTTTATGCCTCGCGGCACGTTCGAATGCACCGACATGATCGGCTACGGCACGCACGGGCAGCCCGCTGGCACCTGGAGCGATGACACGTCCATGACGCTTGCTACCTGCGACTCGATTAGAGAGCTTGGGCACATCGACACCGCAGACATGCGCGACAAATTCGTCAGCTGGATTGCCCGTGGCGAGTATACGATCGACGGCGTTTTCGATTATGGCGGCACGACCGCCCGCGCCTTGCACACCGGCAAAGGAGGCTCCGGCGAGCGCGACAACGGCAACGGATCGCTCATGCGCATCGCTCCCCTGGCGTTCACCGATGCGACAGACGACGAGATCTGCGAGGTCTCCGCGATTACGCACGCCCACAGAACGTCGACCGATGCATGCGTCATATTTATCGAGCTAATGAGGGATGTGATGAACGACGCGCTTCCCTCGTGGGTGCTCCAGCTGAAAGACGTGCCCGAGCACGAAATCAGGTCTGGCGGCTTCGTGCGCGACACGCTTAAAGCAGCCACCTGGTGTTTCGTCAACACTAACAGCTACGAAGATTGCGTGCTTGCCGCCGTCAACCTGGGCGACGACACCGACACCACCGCAGCCGTCGCAGGTGCGCTCGCCGGCACGGCATACGGCATCGACGCAATTCCACGAGAGTGGATCGACGCCTTGCGCGGTAAAGAGCTGATAGAGCAGTGTTTGTTTTAGGGCGCACTTACGATAGAAACTGACCAGCAGGCGCCATGGAAAGAGAGATAGCGAATATTGATGAGTTCCAAATGGACGAAAACGGGATTCCGCTATTTCCAGCAGGACTGAAGAAAGAAGCCAACCTCTATGTCCTCCCCGACGGGCGCTACCTCCCCTGCGGGCTCTACAGGACCGCGGACGGCGGTTCACTCATTTATGAGCCATCCGGGCTCAGCTTCTTCGGGCAGATGCTTGCTCAATTCAAAGAGCGCTAGGGGTTTGATTGCCCGTTAGATCGACACTGCTCCAAACCAGGTGATGGGCAGGGTGCCTCCCACCGCGGCCTGTGAGGTAAAATCTTGACTGCCGCGGAATCCGCCTGCGGGCAACGCTCCGATCTCCGATTGGGGTGAAGCCTATGAACTTGTTTCTTGAAATCCTGCGCCTCTCGATGTATGTGACCGGCATTGCCCGGAACCTCTACTCGATCTGGCGGGAATATAAGCAGTAACGGATAGCGAAGGGAGTCATGAAAAGGGCCGGTTGCAGCCGGCCCTTTAGACATTAGCACCTGCGTTGCCCGCGTCTCCGAAGTTTGAGTAGCTGAGGAGCGGGTTCCGCGGCACATCCTGATTTTACCCAGCGAGGCGGATCTTTTGCAGCCGCTCCACCGTTTATTTACATCTACCAACATCGGGATCTAAAACCAAAAGTTTGCGCCCCGAATGGACAGAAAGGAGCGAGATTACGGAGAAGAAGTTGGACAATCGAGGTTCGGCTTGGAGTCTACATAGCATATGCTAGGAAAATGATGGAGAGGGTCAGGGCACTGCGCGGCGTTGGGCTCACTATCCTGGAGATAACCGAGGCGCCAGATAGAGCGGCGACGCTTTTCGGGACATTTCCCAGACTTCTCGAGAGGCAATCGCTACCTCAACTCGGCATAAAAAGTTCGCCCCGGGGGACAGCCGAAGAGCCCTTTTTACGGCCACCTTTCATGACGGACAAAAGCTATGCGACCACGCCCCGCTTGGGCCTGCCCGAGCGGGGCGTGTCGGTCAGGCGCGCCGCTATGCTCTCCACGGTCACATAGGTGCGGCGGCCCTTGCGGTAGCCCGTGAGGATTCCCGAGTCGAGCATGTGGGTAATCCTGCCGGGGGAAACGGAGAGCCCGCGCGCGGCTCCGGCCGCCGAGACCGTCTCCCCCTCCACGATATACCCCTCGTCCGTGGAGAAGGCGATCATCATGGAGAGGCCGCCGTCTGCGGGCTCGATAAACTCGGGCTCCAGCACGGCGAGGCCGTCCCTCACGAGCACGGCCACGTAGGTGCTCGCCGCGTCCACGGCCTGCTCGGCGGCCTCGGCAATCGTGTCACCGCAGGCAAAGCATCCCGGTAGCGAGGGAAACTCCACGTCGTAACCACCGTCCTCATCGGGCGTGAGCACCGCCTGATAAACGTATGTCTTCATATCTTTCGACCCCCAAGGCAGCGGAGCTAAAGCCATCCCGCCGTCTAAGCCACTCCCCGGACTTGCCCAGGCACTCGCAGCCCTCCATGCTCGTCAGAGCGTGACGCTCCACCCTGTCCTCTAGCGTGTCGAGTCACATCGTGACGAGACGGTTCGGCCGCCTGACTTCATCCTCGGACAGGCAGGGATCATCCCCGCGTGTGTGGGAAACAGCAGGCTAGCGCAATGCCCGTTGTATTACCTGAGGGATCGCCACCGCGCGTGCGGGGAATAGCTATCGGCTACATAATCGAGTTCAGGACCCTTACGAATTCCTGTGCCTGGGAGCGGCTGCTCAGCCTGTAGTCATAGCCCGTCCGCAGCCTGTTGTTCAAGATCACCTGCTTGCCATTGATTCTATAGACACCGGTAACGTCATTCAGGTAAACCACCTCTTCATGCGTGCCGAAGAAGCGGTTCTTCTTGAGCGTGGTGATCCGGTTCGGGTAGATGCAGATTTCCTTGAATACACCGGCACCCTTATCCCTAAACAGCAGTGTGTCGTTGTCCATTTCTACTCCTCTTTGTTGACGTCGGTTAGATTGCGGTTCGAGCTGTCATATTGCTAGATTACCAGTTAGATCGGCACTGTTCCAAAACCGTGAGATGGCATGCCGTGCGCTCTCGTCCTCAACAGTGAATAGATTGAAACAGCAATTGCGCGCTGCTCCGATTCAGCTCTCATGCCTTTATCCGTTACCAAATCATTAGCTTGTGGGCAAAACCAGCTGGCTCCGACGGATCAATGCGACTAGAACAAGGGCTTTGGTTATAAATAACCTGAAAACCATATGGTTATCAATAACCTTATGTGCTATAGTTCAATCAGCGGTTATTGATAACCAATCAATGAAAGGATTCAAATTGTTTAACGTCAACACACAGGCAAAGGAAATCGGCTGGACTCTCACGACCCGTCTCCGCAGTTCATTGCCGTCCGACTATCTCTATCCGCTCGTTTATCTCGCGCGCTTCGCTCAGAAAACCGGCAGACCCGATAACTACGCCGAGATGATCAAGTTTGCATCCCAGGGAGACGACGATATCGCCGCACTGCTCGATCGAGCCTATAAGCGCCTTTCCGCAGACGGATCATTCGACGAACTCCTTGCCTTTCTTTCAAATTTCAGCGGAGAAGCAATCGACGAATACCTTCAGAACGGTCCGATCAGCCAGGGAGTCTTTGGCGGCGAGTCCTCAACCCCCGAGGGAATCGCACAACTCGCACTTGCCGTTTTAGATATAAAATCCGGCGAGAAGGTCATGGACTTCGGCTGTGGAACGGGCAATTTCCTCGAAGCTGCTGCGGCGAAATGCCCGGATGCGAAGCCCATGGGCGTCGAGCTCAATCAAAGCACTCTCGCCATCGCAAAGCTTCGATCCAAAGTCACGGGATCGCAGATTTGCTATGCCCATGATGATATGTTCCGCTATTTCGACAGCAGCATTGAGCACAATCCCGTAGACAAGGCGTTCTCCAACTACCCCTGGGGCATGCAGACCAAGATGTTCTCCAAGAACTCTGATTACATTGAGAAAGTCATGAAGGGCCAGGAGCGCTACAGGCGTCCGTCGTCATCCGATTGGGTTTTCAACCGCCTGCTTGTCGATTCCCTCAAAAAGGGTGGGACCGCCGCCGCAATCATGTCAAATGGCGCATGCTTCAATGGTACGGATAAACCAGTTCGCGAATACTTCGTTAAAAACGGTTTCATTAAGGCAATCGTCGCACTACCAAAGGGGGTCTTTGCCCCCTACACGATGATCCAAACGTCGTTCGTCGTCCTTACCACGGGCGCCTCCAAGGGGGTCCGTTTTGTCGACGCAACTGATTTGGGCACCAATGATCGTCGCAGCTGTTCAATTGACGAAGCCGCCATTAACGCGATTGTCGAGCGCCTTGGCATCGATTCCGAAAAGAGCGTTTTCAAAACACTTGATGAAATTGCGGCACGCGACTTCGATCTCTCTGCAAAGCGTTATCTCGAAAAAGAAATCGAGATCCCGAATGGAGTTGAACTCGGGAGCGTCGCAAAAATCATGCGAGGCGCAAGCGTTCGCGCAGCAGAACTCGATGCGCTTGTCTGTGACGAAGACACCGGACTCAGCTATCTCAACCTGGGAAATATCTCTGATGGGTCTATCGACGACGACCTTCCAAACCTCTCCACGCTCGACACGAAACTTGAGAAGTATCGTATCCACAACGGTGACGTCCTCATCTCGAAATCCGGCGCCCCGTTCAAGGTTGCGGTTGCCGAGGTCCCTGAAAATCGAAAAATCATCGCGAATGGAAACTTGTACGTGTTGAGCGTCAACAGGGAAAAGATTGATCCGCACTACCTCGCCGCGTTTTTCTCGAGCCCTTCTGGCAAAGAACTCCTTGCCCGCGAAGCAGTAGGCACCACCATACCCAGCGTGCCCATCAAAGCTCTCAGCAACATCAAGGTGCCCCTCGAGGACGCCGATCGTCAGAAGACGGTTGCCGATGCCTATCTCGCCAAGACAGACGAGATCAAGTTGTTAAAGTTACGTCTATCTCGAGCCCGCCAGGAACTTGCCGACCTTTTCGATGAGGAGGGTTAGCTTTGGCGCATCTCACCATTCAGGAGCTCTCCGACCTTTGCGACGAGATGATGGGGCGCATGGGTCTCGAACTATTGCCTGCCATAACAAAGGCAAATCGCGAAGACACCCTTGAGGATCTTTTGGCATCCCTTGGAATGTCCGACCTTCTCATAAGTGAAAACGATCCCTATGAGGAACGCTTTCTGGGTAAGGTCCTCGTTGTGGGCGCCAGCGTCGTTAACGTCGACAAGTTGCGCAGCATCGCCCGCAAGAAAGGGTTCGATCCGGATCGATTTGAGTTTCAACTCGAATACTCCCGACTCAAGCACTTCAACTTCGGCAAAATACGCGGCTCGATGGGCTACGCCGCAATCCTTGCTGGTCCCATGCCTCACAAGACACCGGGCGCCGATGAAGCCTCAAGCTTCATCGCTCGCGTCGAGAACAATCCGGACGAGTACCCGACACTCATTAAAATGCAAGCGGGAAACGATCTCAAGATCACCAACAACAGCTTCAAGCAAGCGCTTGGGCAGCTGTCACAACACGAGCGCCCATAAAGAGAAGTCGATTTAAATAACTAAGAGAGCCTTGCCACCAATTGTCGTTCTGGCGCGATCAACCGATAAGTCAAATGGCAACTAACGGGTGTCAGATATACCAATATATGCAAGATTAACTGCTAGAATGCAATGGTGGACAGGCTCACCAACATCGAAGAAGCATAAGGTAAGGAGTGCGCATGATTGCTGTCGACTATAGCTCCTCAACGTCATTTAATGAGGATGCTTTCGAACAAGGCATCATTGACCACTTGCAAACGAGCCTGGGGTACGAGCACCTCTATGGACCTGATGTCGCACGTTCCTCCGACGCGTTTGACGACGCCTTCCTACCTGACGTCATTGGGCCCGCTCTTGAGAGCATTAACCCCACGCTCAATCGACGCGCGATTGATGCCTCAATAACTAGACTAAAGGAAATTGAGGGCAGCGACCTCATCGCCAAGAACAGCATCTTTATGGATATGCTCCAAAACGGTGTGGAAGCAAGCTGGTTTGACGGCAAAGAAGAGCATACGGACATCGTGCGCTTGGTCGATTACGACAATCCCGAAAAGAATTGCTTCCACGTTGTTAACCAGTGGACCTACATCGAGCGCGGCACCAACAAGCGTCCAGATGTCATCGTATTCGTCAACGGGCTTCCGCTCGTTCTCTTTGAATTGAAGTCACCTGCTCGAGCCGACGCTGACAGCGAAGATGCCTACCAACAGATTCAAAACTACAAACGACAGATTCCATCGCTTTTCGTGTACAACGCCTTCTGCGTCACCAGTGACATGCTTCACACCAAGGTTGGCACGATCACCGCCAACGAGTCACGCTTCGCTGAGTGGAAGAGCGTCGATGGGAGCTACGAGGCCGCCCAGTACGCCGATTGGAAAACCCCTCTGGACGGCATGTTCCCCAAGGAGCGGCTCATCGACATCCTGAAGAACTTCATTCTGTTCTCCGAGGACGCGAAAATCCTCGCGGGATACCATCAGTACTTCGCGGTGAACAAAGCACTCGAGAGCGTGCATGAGGCCATCGGCGGCGACGGCAAGGGCGGCGTCTTCTGGCACACGCAGGGCTCGGGCAAGTCGCTTTCGATGGTTTTCCTTGCCCATCTGCTCGAAGAGAAACTCGACAGCCCGACCATCGTAGTAATTACCGACCGCAACGACCTCGACTCGCAACTGTTCGCACAGTTCTCCAGATGCTCAGATTTCCTGCGCCAGACGCCCGTTCAGGCGCAGAGCCGCGCCGATCTTGCGCAGCAGATCTCGAGCCGCCGCGCCAACGGCATCATTTTCACCACTATGCAGAAATTCGAGGAGGAGGCCATCGCCCTCTCCGAGCGCAAGAACGTCGTCGTGATGGTGGATGAAGCGCACCGCGGGCAGTACGGGTTCGAGGAAAAATACGACCGTGACGGCAAGAAGCATACGGGCACCGCGTTGCTCATCCGCCGCGCCCTTCCGAATGCGACTTTCATCGGCTTTACCGGTACCCCTATTTCTGCCGAAGATCGATCGACTCGCGAGGTTTTCGGCGATTATATTGACGTCTACGACATGACTCAGGCAGTAGAGGACGACGCAACTCGACCCGTGTTCTACGAGAGCCGCGGCGTCGCACTCAAGCTGGATCAGGGCATCCTTGCAAAAGTTGACGATGAGTACGAAAAGCTCACCGAGCAGGCTAACGCCGAAACCATTGATGCAAGCAAGCGTAACTTTGCAAATCTGGACGCCGTTCTAGGTGCACCCGAAGTCATCGATGCCTTGTGTCAGGACATCGTAGAGCACTATGAAACCAACCGTGCGCACGAACTCACCGGCAAGGCAATGATCGTTGCGTATTCGCGCCCCGCTGCCATGGCTATATATCAACGTATATGCAAACTACGACCCTCTTGGAAGGACGAGGGTAAACTCGGCGTTGTCATGACCATGGGCAATCAGGACCCCGAGTGGTGGTTCGACGTCGTAGGCAATAAGGCCCATGTGAAGGAGATGGCAAAGCGCTTTAAGGATGATGCTGACCCGCTCAAAATCGTAATCGTCGTAGACATGTGGCTCACCGGTTTTGACGTGCCGAGCCTTGCCACCATGTATGTGTATAAACCCATGCGCGGGTATAACCTGATGCAGGCAATCGCACGCGTAAACCGAGTGTATAAAGACAAGGTTGGTGGATTGGTTGTTGACTACGTAGGCATAGCCAACGCCCTTAAACGCGCCATGAAGGACTACACCAAGCGCGACCAAAAGAAATACGGCGACATGGATATCGGGAAAACCGCCTATCCAAAGTTCTTGGAAAAGCTAGCGGTCTGTCGCGACAAAATGTTCGGATACGATTATTCGGAGTTCATGAGCACCGAGTCCGCCGCACATCGAAGCGAACTCATAACGGGTGGAGTAAATCATATCCTTGCACCCGGCGACGAAGATACCACCCGCGACTTTGTTGAGCAGGCAGGAGTCATGCTCAAAGCCTATGGACTTGCCAAAAGTCGCGCAACAGACATGCAGCGCATCGAGGCTGGCTATTTCCAGGTTGTTCGAGAGCTCATCCTTCAGCTCACCGAGCAGGGCGGCACCCGCGGCAAAAACGGAGGCAAACTTACCCTTAAGCAGGTAAATGACCGCATCAATGCACTACTCGAACAGAACATCGTCCATACCGACGGCGTAATAGACCTGTTTAAGGTGGAAGACGAAACGGTTTCGATTTTTGATCCCAAGTTTCTGTCGAGCCTCTCGCGTATGAAAGAGAGGAACTTGGCTTACGAGTTGTTGAAAAAACTCATCGACGACCAGATTAAGGGCTACCGCAGAAAGAGCATAACGCAGGCAAAAAAGTACTCGGAACTCATGCAAAGCATGGTAAATGGCTATCTCAACGGGCAGCTCACAAACGCTGAGGTATTCGAAGAAATGCTCAAGATGGCGAAAGAGATGCTTTCCGAAAACCAAAAGGCAAAGGCGCTTGGGCTTAGCGAAGAGGAGTTTGCGTTTTACGAGGCGCTAACACAACCACAGGCAGTCGCCGACTACTATCGCGAAAGAAATGACGAGCTGGTCGCTATCACGCAAGAGCTCGCTGCGAAGATGCGCGAAATGCGGACGGTCGATTGGCAGAAAAAGCAAAGTGCTCGTGCTGCCATGCGTGTTGCAATCAAGCGCCTGCTCAAACATCATAAGTATCCGCCAGAGGGCATGGAGTCGGCACTGGCCACCGTGATGGATCAGTGTGAACTCTGGGCCGACAATGCAGCATAGGGAGTTAAAACAGCATGGCTAAAAGCAAGGCTAAGGACACCAAGAAGAACACGGCCGACGTTGGCTTTGAGGATCAACTGTGGAACGCTGCAGATGTGCTGCGTGGCAACTTGGACGCTGCCGAGTACAAAAACGTCGTGTTAGGCCTTATTTTCCTGAAGTACCTCTCGGACCGTTTCGACGAACGCTACCTAGAGCTCGTCGCAGAGGGTTACGGCGACGAGGAGGATCGCGACTGCTACATGGAGCAGAATGTCTTCTTCGTTCCCGAAGAAGCACGTTGGGTGAATATCTCACAGGCAGCGCATACGCCCGAAGTTGGCCAGATCATTGACAATGCCATGCGCGCCATCGAGCGCGAGAACGACAAGCTCAAAGACGTGCTGCCCAAGAACTTCGCTCGTCCCGAGCTAAACAAAAGGCGCTTGGGCGACGTCGTTGACTTATTCACAAACGTACAAATGACCGATAACGAGAGCGAGAAAGACCTGTTAGGGCGCGCATACGAATATTGCCTGCAGAAATTCGCATCAATGGAGGGCAAAAACGCCGGCGAGTTCTATACGCCGTCGTGCATCGTGCGCACGCTGGTTGAAATCCTCCAGCCTTTCCACGGTCGTGTGTACGACCCCTGCTGCGGCAGCGGAGGCATGTTCGTGCAGTCCGCCGCCTTCGTCGAGCACCATGGCGGCAACGTGGTACAGGACATCACCATCTTTGGCCAGGAGAGCAACCCTACCACGTGGAAGCTCGCAAAGATGAACCTCGGCATTCGCGGCATCGAGGCCGATTTGGGCAACTATGCAGACACCTTCAGCGCCGACCAGCACAAGAATGAAAAGTTTGACTATGTGTTGGCAAACCCACCCTTCAACCTCAAGAACTGGGGCGGCGAAGCGCTGCAGGAAGACGTACGTTGGAAGTACGGCATGCCGCCCACGGGCAACGCTAACTTCGCTTGGATGCAGCATATGATTTGGCATCTTAACGGCACGGGCAAGATTGGCCTCGTATTGGCAAACGGGTCGCTTTCGAGCCAGACGAGCGGCGAGGGCGATATTCGACGCGCTATCGTAGAGGACGATTTGGTCGAGGGCATTGTAGCCATGCCGGGGCAGCTGTTCTACAGCACCCAAATTCCCGTGTGTCTGTGGATCCTGAACAAGAAGAAGGCTCAGTCCGGCAAGACGCTATTCATCGATGCCCGCGAAATGGGCACTATGGTCTCTCGCAAACTACGCGAGTTTACCGAAGAGGACATCAACAAAGTTGCATCCGCATTCGACTCCTTCCGCAAGGGCGAGTTCGAGCCCGTGAAGGGGTTCAGCGCCATAGCGGATTTGGATGAAATCGCCAAGCAAGATTTCATCCTGACACCCGGTCGCTACGTAGGCATTGCCGAGGTAGAAGACGACGGTGAGCCATTTGATGAGAAGATGGCGCGCCTGACTAGCGAGATTTCGAAGTGCTTTGAGGAGTCCAACCGCTTGCAGGAGCAAATTAAGAAGAATCTGGAGGCGATTGGTTATGGGATGTAGAGTCGCACTTGGTGACGTTTGTAGCTTCTACCGCGGCGCCAGCGTCCCCCGTACCCGCATGTACGATAAGGGTGCCTATCTTTACATTCACTATGGAGATCTTTACAAAGGTTTCGACCTACACATCGACGTTGAAGACCCCGCAAAACCCATCCCATACATCCTCAACAACGAAAAGATAAAAGACAGTCAGCGTCTCAGAGACCAAGACATCGTATATGTGCTGACCTCAGAGACAGTCGATGACCTTGGTCATGCCTACTTGTTTAACAATCCAAAGGACAAGCCTGCCATTTCAGGCACCGAAACAACCATCGTGCGCGTCAATCGCCGAGACCTCGTCGTGCCGGCTTACCTCAACTATCTCATGAGCTCTCCGCGCTTTATTAGAGAGCTCCGGCAGTACACGAGAGGCATGAAGGTATTCCGTGTCCATCCCAAAGACGTGGCACGAATCGAAATCGATTTACCGCAAACTGAGGTGCAGCATCAAATTGTTTCAATACTTGACGCGATATACGCAAAGCAGCAAGCAAACTCTAAGCTAAATGGCTATTTACTTGAGTTGATGAATGTTCAGTACCAACATTCCTTCTGCTGCAACAAGTTAACCCTCGGGTCAATTTATGACATTGCTGATGTTGTTTATGGAGCAGCGTTCAAGTCTGCCTTGTTTAACGAGGAAAAGGTAGGGTATCCCCTGATCCGCATACGTGATTTGAGCACCTTCTCTCCGCAGTATTGGACAAATGAGGCTCATCCAAAAAGGGTATTCGTACATCCTGGTGACGTTTTAGCGGGAATGGATGCCGAATTCACGCCATGTCTCTGGCAGGGTGAAATGGCTGTACTGAATCAGCGAGTTTGCCTTTTCGAGCCCGCTGCCAATTCGGGAGTTTCAAGAAGTTATTTGCTTATGGCATTGAACCCATTGTTGGCTTTCATCCAGAACTACGCCTCTGGTACTACCGTCGCACATATGGGAAAAGGCGATTTGGAAGCGTTGAACGTGCCTATTCCTGCAAGAGGAGATCTCGAGAGGTTTAATACTATTGCAGAGCCATTGAGAGAACAGATTGTTCAGAATTCGACACAGAACCGAAAACTGGCTGCTCTTCGTGACGCTCTTCTCCCCAAACTTATGTCGGGCGAGATCGACGTCTCAAGGGTCGATTTTACGCAGCTAAATAGCCATTTAGCCTAGCGTTGAGGGTAATCTTGGCTTGAATCGAGTCGATAAATGCCGCGACCTTATTCTGGACGTCAATCGACGGAAGGTTGACGTCCAGGTTCTCTAGCATTCTCTTGGTCAGAGCATTTCGCGTCGCGCCAGAGGAAGCGAGCTTTAGAAGGGTGCCCTTGTTTGCCTGCAGCCAAGCGAGGAGGAACAGGTTGTTAGCTTCCTCATTTGCCCGGATAATAGCCACATGCTGATTTACCCTGGCGGGCAAGAATTCTGATGGAACCATACAAGCGCGCGCTACAGAATCACCAGTAATATTAAGAAGCACATCGCCTTGTTTAACCTCAACGTTCGAAAGAGCCTTAGACTGGTCATCGTCGATGAATGCAAGGCCGCTAGAGCTAAAGCTCCAATCGAGAACGTTCTGGCTCCTAATGATAGCTGTACCAGAATCCTTGTATGAGTCCTTGCCACCTCGAGGCGTAGCACCGCTACCAATTTTGCTGCAAATATCCCCAAGCTTCATTCCAAATACTTCCTATGCGAAGCCTTCACGTTGTTCTGGTTCACCATGGCGTAGTGCATGGTGGTGTCTATTTTCGCATGGCCTAGCAGCTTTTGCACCTGCTCTATGGGCATTCCCTTATCGATGGCATGGGTGGCAAGCGTGCGGCGAAACTTATGCGGATGAACGCGGTTGATACCGGCGCTTCTGCCTAGGTCACGTAAACGGAGTTCTATGCTCCCCACCGTAATACGTCGAGCTGAGGAATCGAGCGCGACAAATAATGCAGGACTCTTGTCAGCACGGCTCGAAAGATATTCCGTAAGATGAAGCTTAGCGCGCGCATCGAAGTAAACGGGGCGTTGCTTATTTCCCTTTCCCATTACAAGGCATTCGCGCTCGTGCAGATTGACGTCCTTCCTGTCGAGTCGCACAAGTTCGCCAATACGCATGCCCGTCGAAGCGAGTAGATCAACGATGGCAAGATCTCGCTTGGACTCACAGGCGTCTCGCAATACCTCCAGTTCCTCATCGCTAAGCACCTCTTTGGTTACTTGAGCTGTTTTGACGCGACGAATGCGCCTTACAGGACTTTTCACAATGTAATCCTCATCTTCAAGCCATGAAAAGAAGCTCGACATGATACGGCGTATATTATCGATTGTGACCTTACTAGAACCGCGATTCACCTCGTAATCATTGAGATAGCGGCGCAAGTCGTCGCTCTCAACTTGGGTATAGGGCTTAGCAAGCGCTGTGTTCATATGCCGTAAGGTTGCCTCATAGTATGCAATGGTTTTAGGAGAGCATCCCTCGACCTCTTTAGCGGTGAGAAAGAGCGCGAGCAGGTCTTGCCCTGGTTCCGCTTGTTTCGGTCCGAGTGCCCGTCTAAGCGAAATGGTTAGATGTTTGAGCTGGTGTGGGTCGAGAAGGCCCCGCATTTCCGAAAGTACGGTATTGATGACAGTTTCCACGCTGTTCCTTTCGTCGAGTACGATAGCCACAGTGTGGACGGCGCGTTGTACATAGTGAAGTAAATGGCTATTTAGCTGCTTGAGGTTGAGCTCTGAGACATCGATCTCGCCCGTCATGAGCTTGGGGAGAAGGGTGTCGCGAAGAGTTACAAGGTGGCGACTTTCTTCACACAGATTACGGTATGCAGCGAAAAGGGGCTGTAGGTAGTCGAGCGACCCCGGATCCGGCATAGATACCTCGAGTTTTTTTAAATTACGCTGGCTGATCTTCATTTGGACTGCACCGGTAACAATATGGCCGATCGAGGTGCGCCTCAACGCGACATATATAGCTTCTAGAGGATACGCGCCAGCAGCTTTCAGAATATGGGCATGGTTGTTGACCCAATATCTTCCCCAGACGTACTGAAGAACGGGCTTCCCCTCAGAATCGATGACTGAGCCGTCTTCACCAAGCAACACCCGCACCCCGTCGAAAAGGTAATCGTCGACATAATCCATGATTGACGTTGCCCCGTAATATGGATAAGGCCCTTTTCGACTCTCGCGATCCCTGCTATTTAGAGGAACTCTCTTTGAATCTTCGAGCCCGACGATATCTCCAAGCCTCACATTGGACGCACGCTCTTTCAGCGCAGCCTCAAATTGCGCTGTTGCCAAATCAAGTAAATAGCCATTTAGCTGAGACCCTACGACCATTCGGATGCCATATCCCCGCAATACAAAAAACGGGGCAGCTCGCGCTCCTGCGAACCGTCCCGTATCCCCGGCCATCACGTTGCAGCGCCAACCGGCACCGCCCCCTACTTCCCAAATAGCGCACCCAGCAGGCCGCGACGTTTGGGCTTCTCCTCTCGGTAGGAACCCTCGACGGCGGCTGCAACCTGGCGCGGTTGCTCGCCGCCTCCACGGCGCACGATCTGGTATAGGAACGGCGATTTAACATATTTGACCTCGACGGGCGTGGCGTGCACGGTGCTCTCGCCGGACAGATGCAGGCTCGGGTTGAGCGGCGCCACGATATGCGTCTCGCGCTTGTCGCTAAACACCGCCGCGGCCGCGCGGCCCGTCTGTCCGTTTACGGCAATGCGCACCTGCTCGCCATCGCGGCTGTCCGTCGCCGGACGATCGACAAAGTAGACCGGCACCATCACCAGGCCATCCTTATGCTTGCGGGCCTTGCGCGCCCAGGTTCGGATGCTCTTTTTATTGAGCCCCAGTACGGCCTCGGCATCGTTGCCCGCAACGTCGAGCGCCAACTTATCAATGACCACCTGGTCCTTGGTAGACGCATCGACGGAGACGACGCGGAAGTCGCCTTCCTGCATGGCGGGATCGAACGGACCGACCTTGGCAAAGTCCCACGGCTCCAAAATGCCCATGAGGCGAACGTCCAGGTAGTTTGCCCTGGGGTATGCCCAGTCGAGCACCTCGTAGTACACCAGGGTTTCCTTGCTCAGGCCCTTGCCCGGGAAGCTCGCCATCATGCGCAGGTCCGCCAGCGCCATGGGGAAATAGAAGAGCATCATGTCGTTTTGGATCGCATCTTCCACGTCGTGCCCGGCAAAGGCATCCGGGTACTGGCGCACCAGCTGCAGCGCGTTGGCACGTGCCTGCTGCGGCGAGATTTCGCAGGGAATACCCTGATCCGGCACATACTCCGCACCCACGCCCATGGTCAGACGCTTGCTAAACGTCCCCGGCTTGAGCAGGTCGGCAATGCCGATCTTGTTGCCGCAGGACGGGCACTCAAACACGCGCTGGGTCGACTCGCCCTCAAAGGACGCACCACAGAAGGGACAAGGAATACTCACATGCGTGGCCTCTTGGAACTCCTGCGCCGTGCCGCGATCCTCCCACAGCAGATGTTCCAGGACCGACTGATTGCGCCAGTGCGAATTGAAGAAATACCAGTCCGGGTCCTCCGGGCGCTCGAGTTGCGACACATGCGTGAGCTTGAGCAGTCCATCCACCACCGTCAGCGGCGTATGGCGAATGCCCAGGGCGCTCTTGGGCTCCCCCGCATCAGCCTGCCACGGAACGACCGTGCCGCAATAGGCGCACTCAAAGCTGCGCTTAGCCTGGTGCGAGTACATAGGGCCGCCGCAGTTTTGACATTTAATGGCAAACATCTCGTCCATGGAAACGTCCTCCTTTGCACAGGGGCTGTCGACATTAAGTATGTCGAGCAAGCAGGCACATGCCCATACCCATGTGGCCCAAAATGGACCACCCAGGCAGACGAGAAGGCTCGCTCGTTAGCACCGGCAGACTATTGCTGCATTTTCTGAGCATCGGTGCACGGCGCCCCCGCGCGAGCTACACTATCCCCTTAAACATGATTGTGAGGACGACCGCTATGCTATTTGTAAATCGGCTGGTACATACGCTTGTTCCCGGCAGCGAGAGCGAGCCGGTCGATGCATCTTGCCGCACCAACGCGGGCTTTTCCGCAAGCCTCGTCTGCATTGGCCTCAACATCACCCTGTGCCTGGCCAAGGGCATCGCGGGCCTGCTCGCCGGCTCCGTCTCCCTCATCGCCGACGCTTTCAACAACCTCTCCGATGCCTCGAGCAACATCGTGAGTCTGCTCGGGTTCCGCCTTGCCAGCCGCCCGGCAGACGAAGGCCACCCCTATGGCCACGGTCGCTATGAGTACCTAGCCGGCCTGTTCGTCGCCGTCCTGGTTTGCGCCGTCGGCATCAATCTGATCCTCGAGTCGGTCACTAAGATCATCAAGCCTTCCCCCACTGCATATTCGGTGCTCTCCTTAGCCGCCCTCGTCTTGTCCATGCTCGTTAAGCTCTGGATGGCCGCGTTCAACCGCACGCTGGGCGACCGCATCGACTCGGAGACGCTCATCGCCACAGCACAGGACTCCAAAAACGACGTCATTACCTCGGGCTCGGTCTTGGTGGCGGCGCTTATTTCGCAGACGACCGGCTTTGACCTCGATGGCTGGGCAGGCCTGGGTGTGGGCATCTTCATCTGCATCAGCGGCATGGGCCTAGTGCGCGACGCCATCAGTCCGTTGCTGGGGCAAGCGCCCGACCCCAAGCTCGTCCAGGCAATCCGCGACAAGATCATGTCCTATCCGCAGGTCTTGGGTACGCACGACCTGATGGTGCACGACTACGGCCCCGGTCGTCAGTTTGCCAGCGCCCACGTGGAGATGCCTGGCGAGGGCGACGCATTTGAGCACCACGAGATTCTGGACACCATCGAGCACGACATCAAGCGCCAGATGGGCATCGATATCACGCTGCACTGCGACCCCATCGCCACCACCGGCGACGATCTGCGCGGCTGGGTCAAGCGCGGCGTCATGCAGATCGATCCCGCGCTCTCCATCCACGACCTGCACGAACACGACGGGTTCGTTTCGTTTGACCTGGTGCGTCCCGACGGCTTTGACATATCCGACGAGGAGCTGCTGGAGCTCGTCACGCGCATCGTGCACGAGCGCCGGCCCGACGTCTCATGCGTCGTTACGTTTGACTCGGGCTTTAGCTCGCCCGACCGTCCGGCCGAGCAGTTGTAGCCCCGCTCCGCTCGTCCGCTAGTTTCCCTGCGCGCCCGAGATGCCGTTTTGCAGGGCGTTCCAGGCATCCGTCGCCATGCCGCCCAAGTTCTGCGCGGTATCGCCCAGGTTTTGTGCCGTGTCGCCCAGCTCTTGCGCCTTGTCTCCCAACTCCTGTGCCTTGTTGCTCAAGTCCTCCAGCGTATTGGAGCTCGAACTGTCGGTACCGCTTTGGCCGTCGGACGAGTTGCCCGAGCTGTTCTTGTGCGTGAGTTGAATTTCGAGGTTGCCGTTGTCGTTATAGTAGGCAGAAGTAACGACCCAGTTGGCATCGACGACGGGCGTTGAGCCATCATCAGTCAGGACCACGGCATTCGAAAGATCGGCGCCGCGCGACTTGAGGATCTTCTTGGCGTTGGACCAGTACTGCCCCGGGATATCGCTCAGATCGACGGCGCTAGACGAGGCGGACTCAGTTTGCTCGGCAGTGGTATCGGCCGTTGAACTCCCTCGCTTGTTGAGCATGCCCGACACGATGGCAAACACAACCGACAGCGCAAAGAAGATCGCCAGCACGATGAGGATCTTCTTGATCACGCTCGACGAACGCGACGGCTTCTTCTCCTCGTCCTCGCCATATTGCGGAATCGACTTGGGGTACTCGCGATACGGTTGGCGCGACTCGTAGCGAGGCTGCGCCGTGCGAGGCATATACGTCGTCTGCTGAGGCTGCGGAATGGGATTCTGCGGCAGGTCATCATAGGGATTCGGCGTCGAGGCGGCATAAGAATCCTGCGGCGCGTAATCAAACGGGTCCGGAGCTGCGTTGCTATAGGGGCCTTGCGAAGATGCAGCGTAAGAATCCTGCGCCGTGTCGCCATAGCCCATAACCCGGGTGGGCTCGACAGAAGGCTGCGTCGCGGCGGGGTCGGTATAACCGGGGTTGGGAACAACGCGGGTCGCATCGGCGCTATCGCCAGCCTGCGCGGAACCGTAGCCGCCCATCACGGTTGTCTTGTCCTGATCCATGCAACGATTCCTTTCCGTCGCGCGTGAGCCTCAAGTTATCCATGCATTCTACCCGCGCAAAAGCCTATGATGGACGGAGCCCGCCGGTATCTACAAGACATGCGCGGGCCTAAGGATCAAAAAGCCCCGCCGGGCCTTGTGGGCGCGGCGGGGCAAGCAAGCAGCTATGCGCAGCGAGCTTAGAACAGGCCGGTGATGTTGCCGTCGTTGTCGACGTCGATGTTCTCGGCCGCGGGGACCTTGGGCAGGCCCGGCATGGTCAGAACACTGCCAGTCAGTGCGACCACAAAGTGGGCACCGGCGGAAACCTTGAGCTCGCGCACCGTAATGCGGAAGTTCTCGGGAGCGCCCAGGGCCTTGGCGTTGTCGCTAAAGCTGTACTGCGTCTTGGCCACGCACACCGGCAGGTTACCAAAGCCGTTCTCGCGCAGCTCGGCGAGCTGGCGCTTGGCAGCCGGCGTAAAGTCGACGCCGTCGGCGCGGTAGACCTTGGTGGCAACAGCCTCGAGGGCATCAGCGACATCAGCGCCGTCCTCATAGGCAAACTTGAGCTCGCTCGGCTGCTCAATCAGACGCATGACCTCATCGGCCAGGTCGAGCGCGCCCTCGCCGCCCTTGGCCCAGACCTCGGAAAGCTTAACGTTGACGCCGAGCTTCTGGCACTCGGACTCGATGAGCGCAAGCTCGGCCTCGGTGTCCGTCGGGAATCGGTTGATGGCGACCACGCAGGGCAGACCATAAACGTTCTGGATGTTGTCGACGTGACGCAGCAGGTTGGGCATGCCAGCCTTGAGCGCCTCGAGGTTCTCCTCGTTGAGGTCGGCCTTGGCGACGCCACCGTTGTACTTCAGCGCACGAGCGGTCGCGACGATCACGACGGCGCTGGGGCGAACGCCCGTCATGCGGCACTTGATGTCGAGGAATTTCTCGGCGCCCAAATCGGCACCGAAGCCGGCCTCGGTAATGGCGACATCGCCAAAGCGCATCGCCATACGCGTGGCCATGATAGAGTTGCAGCCGTGGGCAATGTTGGCGAAGGGACCGCCGTGGACAAACGCGGGCGTGCCCTCGAGCGTTTGCACCAGGTTGGGCTTGAGCGCGTCCTTAAGCAACGCGGCCATGGCACCCTGGGCCTTAAGGTCGCGGGCACGGACGGGCTCGCCGGCAAAGCTGTAGCCGACGACGATCTCGCCCAGGCGCTCCTTGAGGTCGCTGATGCTCGTAGACAGGCACAGGATTGCCATGACCTCGGAGGCGACGGTGATATCGAAGCCGTCCTCGCGCGGCACGCCCTGGGCCTTACCGCCAATGCCGTCGATAACGTGGCGCAGCTGACGGTCGTTCATATCGACGACGCGCTTCCAAGTGATGCGCTTAACGTCAATACCGAGCTGATTGCCCTGCTGAATATGGTTGTCGAGCATGGCGGCCAGCAGGTTATTGGCAGCACCGATAGCGTGGAAGTCGCCGGTAAAGTGCAGGTTGATATCCTCCATGGGGATGACCTGAGCCCAGCCGCCGCCGGCAGCACCGCCCTTAACGCCAAAGACGGGGCCGAGCGAAGGCTCGCGCAGGGCCACGGCACTCTTGACGCCGCGACGACGCAGGCCATCGGCCAGACCGATGGTCGTGGTGGTCTTGCCCTCGCCCGCAGGCGTTGGGTTGATAGCGGTCACGAGGACGAGCTTGGCCTGGTGATCGGTCGGCTCGTTGAGCAGTGAATAGTCAACCTTAGCCTTGTCGAAGCCGTACGGAATCAGGTGCTTTACGTCGACGCCGGCGTTCTTAGCCACCTCGGTAATGGGCAGCGGCGTGACGGAACGTGCGATTTCGATGTCAGTAGGCATGGGCGGTCCTTTCGTTACCGAATGAGAAAAAGACCAATTCAGCATAGCACGGGCGCGCAATAGTAAAACGCCCATAACCGATGAACGGCGATATGTTTACCCGATGCCCAGCGATAGCCCAACAGCCGGCCAAAACAAAGCGCCCTAAACGGTAGGTTCAATCCCCAGGTGCTCAAAGGTGCGAAGGGTTGCCTGACGGCCCTGCGGCGTACGAATCATCAACCCGCATTGCAGCAAATAGGGCTCATAGACATCCTCGAGCGTGCCCGGGTCCTCGCCCACCGCGCTGGCAAGGGTCGTAAGTCCCACGGCACGACCGGAGAACGTCTTGGCGAGCGTCTCCAAAATGCGAATATCCATCCAGTCCAGACCGAGCTCGTCGATCTCGAAGAACTCGAGTGCCTGACGGCAGATATCGAGCTCAATGGGACCGTTGCCGCGCACCTGCGCATAGTCGCGCACGCGCTTGAGCAGGCGGTTGGCAAGACGTGGCGTGCCGCGCGAACGCGAGCCGATCTCGAGTGCACTGGGATGGTCGATCGTCACGCCCAGGATAGTCGCCGAGCGCGTCACAATCTGCGCGAGCTCCTCGACCGTGTAGTAATCCAGGCGATATGAAATGCCAAAGCGGTCGCGCAACGGGCCGGTCAACATGCCTGAGCGGGTCGTTGCCGCTACCAGCGTAAACTTGGGAATATCCAGGCGAATCGAGCGAGCCGCCGGACCCTTGCCAATCACGATATCGAGGGCAAAGTCCTCCATCGCGGGGTACAGGACCTCCTCGACCGAACGGTTGAGGCGGTGGATCTCGTCGATAAACAGCACATCACCCGGCTGCAAGTTAGTAAGGATGGCTGCCAGGTCGCCCGTGCGCGCGATGGCAGGACCACTCGTGGTCTTGATCTGAGCGCCCAGCTCGTTGGCGATAACGGTGGCCAGCGTGGTCTTGCCCAGGCCCGGAGGACCCGAGAAAATCACGTGGTCGAGCGTCTCGCCACGGCTCTGCGCTGCCTCGATGAGCACGCGAAGGCTCTGCTTGATATGCTCCTGACCGCAGTAGTCATCCAAGCGCTGGGGACGCAGGGTACGGTCGACATCGAGGTCTTCGGCCGTCAGCTCCGAGCCCACCATGCGCTCGCCGTGCGCCATGGATGCCGCCGGCGAGTTGCCGGGCGTCGCCCACAGGTCCTGAGAGTCATCGGCTTCCCACATCACGCATCCATTCCGAGTCGCTTAAGCGCCGCGCCGAGCAGATCCTCGACACGCATATTCTGCCCATCATACCCGCTCAGGGCAACATCGGTCTCCTGCGGGCTAAAGCCCATGGAAAGGAGCGCCGCACGGGCGTCATCGATGGCCGAGGGAGCGGCAGCGGGCACGGGCATCGCAACCTGGCCGGGAATCACGTCGACCGGCACAAAGCCCTTGTCCTTGGCAAAGGTGCTCTTGAGCTCCAGGATCAGGCGCTGAGCTGTCTTTTTGCCCACACCGGGCACCTTGGCCATGCCCTTGTCGTCCTCGGCCATCACCAGCGAATACAATTGCCCCACGGTATAGGTGGAAAGCACGGCGAGCGCCAAGCGCGGACCAACGCCCGAGACAGACACGAGCCGATCGAACATCGTGCGCTCATCCTTTGAGGAAAACCCGAAAAGTGTCATGGCGTCCTCGCGCACCTGCATACGCGTGTAGAGGCGGACCTCGCCACCGGGCGTCGGCAACGTGGCCGCAGTGCTGCCCGAAATGCCGAGCTCAAAGCCAACGCCCGACACATCGACGACAGCAGAGCTCATCGTGGCCTCGACAAGCGTTCCGTGGAGCTGGGAAATCATCAGTATCCGGTTCCTCTCTGTTGATAGAACTCGCCACCGGTGAGGGCGCGGGTGCGGCTGAGGTTTACGTGGCAGATGGCGCAGGCCAGGGCATCGGCGGCATGGTCGGGATGCGGGTCGTGGTCGAGCTGCGTGAGCGTGCGTACCATGTAGGCGACCTGTCGCTTGTCCGCGGCGCCGGTGCCCACCACAGCCTGTTTGATCTGCATGGGCGTGTACTCGCCAATCTCGAGCGCGCACTCCGAAAGCGCCACAAGCGCAGCACCGCGGGCATGCGCCGTGGGGATGGCCGAACGAACGTTGGCGCCAAAGTAGATGCTCTCGACAGCAGCTGTGTCGGGTCGATAACGCTCGACGACATCCTTAAGGTCACGGGCGATATGCGACAGGCGCACCGCGAGCGGGCTGCCCGCGCTGGTCTCGATGCAGCCGTAGGCACGGCAGCGAACCTCGCCACGCCGCTCCTCGATAATCCCCCAACCCGTATGAGCCAAACCGGGGTCAATGCCCAAGATAACCAAGCCAACCTCCCCTCGCCACAAGCACAGCACAAGACAAGGCCCCGCGCATCATTCACGAACGTCTGTTCTAGAATAACACAACGGCGCCAAGATGCTTAGTTGAAGTGTCAGGGTTGGAAGCGAATCCTATCCCATTGTTAATTTTGAGAGAAAAAGGGAAACTGCCTCGGATCAACCGGCGGATGCGGCATCGGACCACCCTGGGACCCACCCTGCGGACCGCCCTGACCGCCCATCATCTTATCGATGGCGTCCTGAACCTCGCCCTCGAACTTTTTCATTCCCTCGTGCAAACGACGCTGACCGTCCTCAGAGCGCAGCTCCTCCATCTGCTCGGGCGAAATACCCAGTAGCTCGCCCAGCACGCCCATCATCTCGTTTCGCACGCGCTCGCTCGTATCCTCGTCAGCAAAACGGCGCACCTCGGCGCGCGCCAGCGAATCGACCGACATGCGCTCCTTGCCGTTAAGCCCCAGGTCGGACCACGCGAGCATGTACGGCCAGGAGCGCTCGGCAAACGAACGGGACGAGACGATCGGCGCCGTCGGCAACATGCGACGGGCAGCCTCACCCTGTCGAACGAGCATCAGCAGCAGCGAGCAGGCCTCAGGCTTGCCAGCGGCCATCGGGATGTCGTCGAAAGATCGATTGCGGTCCACGTGCGCCTCGAGCGCGCCATCGACCTCACCCGGCTCAAGCCCGCCGAGCAGCTGTGCCGCGCGGTCGAGCATATCAACCGGACCGTCGAGCGTCGAGAGCGCCTGCGCCAGCACGCGCTCCATGCAGTCTTCCACCGCGTTGAGCGTCACGAGTTCTTGGGGCACCACGGCAGACGTGCGGTTGCGCACGCGCGCCACAAACTCAAGCGTCGACAGGTACACATCGCCAAAGGGCGCAAAGTCGCCCTGGTAGCCGCCGCAAAGCGCCGGCGCCGCCAGCGCGTACTCGGTTTTGGACAGCGGGCTCAGCGCCATCGCACCCAGCTCGAGCGCCGTGTCCTCCAGCATGAGGCCCAGCGTGCGCGAGCGCAGACGCTCGGAATCGCCCGCCGACACGTCGCGATCGAGCACACGCGCCGCATCCGGTGCATCGCGCTCGACGGTGCGAATGTGCAAACGCTCGGCGATGGCGCGGACGGCGGCACAGCGGGCAGCCTCGGCCTCTTCCTGCGCCGGCGTAAAGATACGGTTGCGCCCCAGCACCAGGCCAATCACATTGCGCGGGCCCAGAGCGTCGACGGCCAGCGCCGCCAGTAGGGACGACGGCAAGTCACCCTCGAGTGCCACCACAGCACGCGACGCACCGTGGGCTCGGGCGTTGTCGCGCACGGCGAGCACCAGCGCCTGCCACAGCCACTCCTCGGAACGGAACTCGGGCAGTTCGTGATCTTCCAGGGCATCGAGCATCACGCCGCGTTGAATCTCCTGAACCAGCAGGCTCTCCTCAAAGCACGGCGCCTGGGCCACCACGCGCCCGCAGTCGTCGAGCACAAACGATCCGCCGGTATACACCGACTCGTCATAGGCGCCGACCGGCGCCATGCAGGCAAACCACACGCTACGCTTGGATGCGATCTTGCGGTAGGCGCCGCTGCGAACGGCGGCAATGGCGGCAGTCTCGCGGTCGGACATGTCAAACGCGTTGAATTGGAAATACGCGATGAGGTCGACGCCGGTCGGCAACATCTCGAGCTCGCGGTCCAAGTCAAAAATCACGGCGATGCGCACGCCATCCACGTCGAACACCGGCGGCGCCCAACGCGTGTCGTTGTTCTCGCCACGCTGCAGGGCAATGCTCGAACGCGCCGGCACCACATGGCCGTCCTTGAGCATCATGTAGTCGAGCAGCGGCTGGCACTCAAACGAAACCGCCGCGGGCACGATGCAGATCATGTCAAGCTCCTGGATACGCTCGGCGACACCAGTCAAGCCGGCAAGCATGTCGTGCTCAAAGTCGGCAGCGCCCACCAGGCCACCGGGCATGGCGCCCATAAAGAGCGGAGCCGGAACGCACAGCACGCGCGTCCCGCGCTCGTGGGCCAGACGAGCCTGGTCCTCAATGCGGCCGCAAATGCCCTCAATATCACCCAGGCGCATATCGATCTGTGCAAGCGCGAGCTTCATGGCTCAGCCCTTTCCGTCGTAAACCATCGAAATCGTAGTAAAAGCGCCGGCCGCATAATGCAGTCGGCGCTTGCATGTGCATATGCTAGCTATGATACCCCGAGCGGGGGCGCGCTCCTAGAATGTCGCGGACCACAGCCCGTGCAGGTTGCAGTAGGCGTAGATGGTACCGGTCTTGGAGCCGCCCGCGAAAAACGTCGCGGGTTTCATGCCGGGCTCAAGGTAATGGACCTCTAAGCGGCCCTCGGCCTCAAGGGCGATCCACTCAATGTAGTGCTCGGGCAGGCTGGGGTGCTCGACCGAGCCCACGCGTGCGCGGATCACGTGACCGTCACGCTCGGTCTCGACAACAGGCACGTGCTTCTCGTGCGCCGCGTCCTCAGTGTTTGCGGTCAGTTCCGTGCAACCGGCAGGGGTCGCAACGCCGTCGACAAGGGCAGCGATGAGCTTACCGTCGGGGTCCTTAAAGAATTTCGCCATGATGTTCTCCTTTGCTGATGTGCCGATGTTCTTGATGGTTCTTATGCCCAAAGGCAGGCGGACCATCCACGGCATGGCAAATGAACACATAACGGATCAGGCAAGCGGTCGGGGCAAAATGCGTCGACCGCTTACCCACTCCAGCAGTCCCAGCCCGCGCGCGGCTAGCGCCCGTCGCCGCCGAGCAGCGCCAGAACATCCTCGCGCGTGAACAGTGCCGACGAGATGCCGTCGCCGCCGAGCACGCTGTTGACCAGATCGCGCTTGGACTCCTGCATCTGCATAATGCGTTCCTCGATCGTGTCCTTGGCAATGAGCTTGTACACGGTCACGGTATGTTGCTGGCCAATACGGTGCGCACGGTCGGTCGCCTGGTCCTGCGCGGCAACGTTCCACCACGGGTCGTAGTGAATGACCACGTCGGCCGCCGTCAGGTTGAGGCCCACGCCGCCCGCCTTGAGCGAGATCAAAAAGACCGGAACCTCGCCCGCCTGGAACTGTGCGACCATCTTGGCGCGGTTTTCCTTGGACGAAGCACCCGTGAGCTTAAGAAAGCCGATGTCCTCCTTGGACAGTCGCTTGCCAATGATATCGAGCATGCCCGTGAACTGGCTGAACAGCAGAATGTGGTGCCCGCCGTCGAGCGCACCGTGCACGAGCTCCATGCACGTATCGAGCTTGGCGCTCCCCGCCTTGTAATCCTCGTAGTGCAGACGCGGGTCGCAGCAGATCTGGCGCAGTTTGGTGAGCTCGGCGAGCACCTTGAGCTTGTCTTTCTTAAACTCGGATGCCTCGCGATGCTGCACCTGCTGGGCGATGCGGTCCTGGTTGGCCAGGTAGAGCTTGCGCTGCTCGCCGGTGAGCTGCGCCATGACCGTATCCTCGATCTTCTCGGGCAGGTCGGCCACCACGTCTTCCTTGACACGGCGCAGCACAAACGGCGACACGAGCGCTTGCAGGCGGGCGGCACTGTCGCCCTCGGCATGCTCGACCGGGCTTTCGAAGCGCTTTGCAAACGACTCGCGCGTGCCAAGCAGGCCCGGCATCAAAAAGTCGAAGATACTCCAGAGCTCGGATAGGCGGTTTTCGATGGGCGTGCCCGTCAGGGCAAAGCGCACGCCGGCCGGCAGGCACTTGGTGGCACGCGCCACCTGGGTGAGCGGGTTTTTAGTGTACTGGGCCTCATCGAGCACCACACGGGCAAAGTCCTGCTCGACGTACTCGTCGATATCGCGCCGCATAAGGTCATACGACGTCACGACCACGTTATGCTCGGCCACGCCGGCGATTTGCACGCGACGCTGCGCCTTGGCGCCCACGATGGCGCACACATCGAGCGACGGGGCAAAGCGCTCCAGCTCGGCGGTCCAGTTGTACACAAGCGACGCGGGGCACACCACAAGCGTGGGCTTAATGTCCCCCGCTTCCACACGCGCCAGGATATGCGCGATCATCTGGAGCGTTTTGCCCAGGCCCATGTCGTCGGCCAAGATGCCGCCAAGGCCCAGATGCTCAAGCGAGCCGAGCCACTGGTAGCCGTCGACCTGGTAGCCACGCAGCGTGGCCTTGAGCGAGGCGGGTACCGTAAAGTCCATCTTGCCGAGCGTGTCCAGGCGCTCGACGGTACGGCGGAACGCGGCGTCACGATCGGCCTCGAGCGCGGGCGTGCGTGCGAGCATGCTATCGACGAACAGAGTACTCGACGCGGGAAGCGACACGCCGTCGAGCAGGTCGACGGCATCGACGCCCAGGTCCTCGGCGAGGCCAAACGCGGCTCGAGCGCCCTCGTCCAGGCGAATGATGTCGCCGGACGTAAGGCGCGCAAACGTTTGATGGCGCTTGTACGAATCGAGATAGACGGCAAGGTCCGCGGCCGAAAGCCCGCTCGCGCCCAGCTCGACATCGAGCAGATTGCTCTTGACGGTCGCACGAACCGAGAGCTTGGGCGCGGGACGGACCGAAATCTGGCGCAGACGGTCGCTGAGCATGACCTCACCAAGCTCGGACAGGGCGGATAGGCCCTCGGTCAGCAGGCAGAACAAGCTCTCGTCATCGCGCTCCTCAAACGCCAGACCGCCCTCGTAGAAATCGAAGTACAGGGCCGCCGTGTCCATAACGCGAAACTCTGCCACCTCGTCGCGGGGCGGCACGCCCGGGCGCTGCTCTTCGAAGGGGCTGCCCGGAGCGCCCAGACTAAAGAGATCCGCCGACCAGTCGCCGTAGGTAACCGTAACTTTGCAGGTCACGAGCCCATCGTCGACGCCGATCGCCATGGCAAAGCTCGGCTCGGGCGCCACGGTATCGAGCGCGGCGGGCGCGGTAAGGTCGGTGTAGTCGCGCAAAATGGGCAGCGCCATACGACAGAACTCCCCCACCTGGTCGACAGCGATATGGATCGGCGTGCGACAGGGCAGTAAGCGCGATAGGAACGGCGCCGCATGCTGGGCAAACGCCGTGTCGGTACGGCGCGCGCGGCGCGTGTCGACCAGGTAGGCAGCATCGCCCGATGCAAAGCAGTACATATCGGCGGGCAGGCGAAGGTCGTAGCTGCCGCTGACCGCCGGCGCAATCTTGGCGGCAAGGAGCGGCGGGCGCTTGGTCGGGGCTTCATCCTCCCCTTTCGGCGCCGGCTCGACCGCCACGTCATAGGTGCGATGCGTCGTCGTCCCCCGCGACCAGGCGGGCTCAAAAGAGATGGTCTGGCCGCGCAACAGGTCCAGCACATATACGATGCTATGCTCGGACAGCGGCAACTGACGCTCGGCAACAAAACCGCTGCGGGCAAAGTCGTACGAAGCCGAACGCGAGCTTGTGATGTCATCGAGATAGGCAACTGTCGTCACAACAAGGTTGAGCAGCTTTGTCGACACGTCTTCAAAGGCTTCGGGCGTATGGACAAACGTGAGCTTCTTGCCGTACGAGAAGGCGCCGCCTCGGACATAGGCGTCGGCCATGCCGTCGATATCCTTGACCACGTAGGACACCGAACCGCAGCGAATGCGAAGCTCGAGCGCCCAGCTAAAGCGGTCGGCGAACAGCGGATTGCAGTACGGCACCAGCGAGGGCTCCAACACCGCCTTGGGGGCATCGGGATCCACACTGCCGGCGAGCTTGCGGCGCATGCTCGCCAGCTCATCCATGCGTGCGTCCGAAAGATCGGAGAGCGCCGCCATGAGGCTGGGACTCGTGGGGACGGGCGCCGGAAAGGGAAAGTTGGGGTTGACGGCTGGCGCTTTGGGCGCGGTGCGCGCGGGCTGTTTCGGCTGCGCCGTAAACGTGCGAACCGGTGTGCGCAGCCCCTCAACAGGCTCAACGCCGCTGGCGTCCAGATACGCCAGCGCTGTAGCGATGGCATGCTTGCACATACCGGGGTAACGATAGGCAGCGGGGCAATCGCAGTCGTAGTCGATCACCTCGTGCTCGTCCATGTCGAGCGCCACGCGCGTCTTGTACAGGTCGCCGCGCGAACCGCGCACCGAGCCCTCAACCGTCACGTTTTTGGAGAAGCGCGAGCAGCTGTCCTCGATCGACAGCACGGCGCCGTTGAGCATGAGCGAACGCCCCTTCATAAAGGTGCCGCTCAACGCCGCCTCTTTGCGAAGCGCCTGCACAAACGTCCCCTGCGCCATCACTTCCTCCAATCTCACCCGGGGTAGCTTAGATAACCGTCACGCGGCCTTGGTTACCGACGATGGCCTTTGCCTCTGCCAGCAGCGGAATCGAGCGTGCATTGACCTTGGCCGGCACCTCGGCACGCAGCACGCGCCCGTCGACTTGCTCAATAAAGATCTCCACGCGGTCGCCGCCCGGGTTGGTGGTGAGCACCGTGGCCAGGCGCGCCATATTGCCCTGGCTAAAGCGGCTGTTGGGCACCATGACCTCAAAGACCTTGGGCTTGTTTTTCTCCTCGCTAAGCTCCAGCGGCACAATCTCCTGCGCGATGATCTGGTCGCCGCGGTCCGAGCGCTCGAGCTTACCCTTAATGCGCACAAACGCGTCGGACAGCTGCGCGCCGGTCTCGGGATCGACCTCGCCGTACAGATACCCCTCGGCCTCTTTGTAGGTCTTGGGGAACACCACGACCGTGGCCTCGCCTTCCATGTCCTCGAGCTGCACGATGCCCATGGGGTCGCCGTTTTTGGTCACGCGCTTGGACACGCTCGAGACCATGCCGGCCCACCACAGCGCCTTACCCTCGGGAATCTCCTGGTTGATGGTGCCGCCCGTAGGATTCTGAACTTCGTAGCCGGTGTCGATCTGCGAGAACGAGAAGTCGCGCGCCTTGGCTAGTGCATACTCAAACGGGCGCAGCGGGTGGTCCGAGACATAGATGCCCAAAACCTCCTTCTCCTGGCTCAGCTTAAGGTGGCGGTCCCACTCCTGGCCATCCGGATCGGGCACGCTAACCTCAAAGCCCGACCCCTCAACGTCGCCAAACATATCGAAGAACGACGTCTGGCCGCTTGCGCGATCTTTCTGACGCTTTACCGCGGCATCGATGATGTTCTCGGGATTGTTCTTATCCACAAAGTGCATCATCTGGCGACGCGGATACCCCGTGGAGTCGAAGGCACCTGCCTTGATCAGCGATTCGATCACGCGACGGTTGGCCTGGCTCGAGTCCACGCGCTCGACAAAGTCGTGCAGCGTCTTAAACGGACCGCCCGCCTCGCGCTCGGCGATAATCGCCTGCGCCACGCCGGTGCCCACGCCGCGGATGCCGGCCAGGCCAAAGCGCACGCCTTCCTTGGTAGCCGTGAACTCGGTACCGGACTCGTTGACATCTGGCGACAGCACGGGGATGCCGTCGTGACGGCACGCCGAGACGTAGTGAACGATCTTGTCGGTCTTGCCCGTATAGGACGTCAGAACGGCCGCCATGTACTCGTGCGGATAGTGCGCCTTGAGCCACGCCGTCTGCATAACCAGAATGGCGTAGCCAGCGGAGTGCGACTTGTTAAAGGCGTAAGATGCGAACTCAAGAACATCGTCCCAAATCTTCTGGGCGACCTCGCGCGTGTAGTTGTTCTTGATAGCGCCGTTCATCCAGTGGTCGTAGGTGGTCTCGTCCGAGCCATCCTCCCAGTGGAGCACCGTCGACGTGAGCAGCTTGATCTTTTTCTTAGCCACGGGCTTACGGATACGCGAGTCCGATTCGCCCTTGGAGAAGCCGCACATCTCGACGGAGATGAGCATAACCTGCTCCTGGTAGACCATGGTGCCGTAGGTTTCGCCCAGGATGTCGTCCAGACGGTCATCGTAGGAGACGGCCGGCTCTTTGCCGTTCATACGGTTGATGTAAGACGAAACCATGCCGGCGCCCAGCGGGCCCGGGCGGTACAGAGCGATCAATGCCACGACGTGCTTGTACTCGGTGGGCTTCATGTTCTTGATCGTGGCCGTCATGCCGGCGGACTCGACCTGGAAGACGCCGGCGGTGTGACCGGAGCCCATGAGCTTAAAGATCTCGGGGTCGTCAAAGGGAATCTCTTCCTCTTTGATGTCGATGCCGAAGTTCTTTTTGATGTTAGCCTTGGCCTTAGAGATAACCGTCAGCGTGCGCAGACCCAGGAAGTCCATCTTGAGCAAGCCCATGTCGGCAACGGTATGACCCTCGTACTGGGTAATCTCGACGCCGCCCTTGGTATCGAGCTTGGTGGGTACGTGCTCGTTGACGGGATCGCGGCAGATCAGAACGGCGCACGCGTGCACGCCCTCGCCACGGGTGAGGCCCTCGATCGAGAGCGCCGTGTCGATGATGCGGCGGGCGTCGTCATCCTTTTTATAGGCCTCGGCAAAGTCGGGGTTAAACAGATCCTCTTTGCCGGGTTGCTTTTCGAGCACCTGCTTGAGCTTGACCTTGGGGTCGCTCGAGACCATCTTGGACAGGCGCTGGCCCATGTAGACCGGATAGTCCAGCACGCGCGCGGCGTCGTTGATGGCCTGCTTGGCCTTAATGGTCGAGTAGGTGATGACGTGGGTGACCTTCTCGGGGCCGTAGAGCTGGCGAACGTGCTCCACGACCTCGAGGCGCCGCTCATCGTCGAAGTCCATATCGATATCGGGCATCTCGGTGCGCTGCGGGGACAAGAACCTCTCGAACATAAGGCCGTTCTCGAGCGGGTCGAACGCGGTGATGTTCATGGCGTAGGCGACGATAGCGCCGGCGGCCGAGCCACGGCCGGGGCCGACGCCGATGCCGTTGTCCTTGGCCCATTGCACGTACTCGGCAACGATGAGGAAGTAGGCGGCAAAGCCCTTGTCGCAGATGACCTTGTATTCGTACTCAAAGCGCTCTTTGATGTTGACGCCACCGATCTCGCGCGTGGCCCAGTCGTCACCGTAGTGCTGGCGCAGGCCCTTCTCGCACTCGCGGCGGAACTGGCTCTCGTGCGTCTCGCCGGGATCGAGCAGCGGGAAGCGCGGCAGGATGATGGAGTCCCAGTCCAGCTCCACGTAGCACTTGTCGGCGATCTCGAGCGTGTTGTCGCAGGCCTCGGGGCAATACGGGAACATCGCCCGCATCTCCTCCTCGGTCTTCATGTAAAACTCCGAGCCGGTCATGCGCATGCGGTTGGGGTCGTCGACCTTGGCGTTCATGCCAATGCACATGATGACGTCCTGCACGGGCGCATCCTCGCGGCGCAGGTAGTGGAAGTCGTTGGTGGCGATGACCTTGACGCCCACCTGTTTGGCAATGTCGATGAGCGTGCGGTCCATCTGCTCGTCGGTCAGGCCGTTGTCGGTGGTGATGCCGTGTTCCTGGATCTCGATGTAGAAGTCGCCGGGCTCGAAGGTGTCGCGGAAGGTCTCGGCCCACTTGATGGCGCCTTCCATGTCGCCGCGGTCGATGTATTTGGGGATGATGCCCGCGATGCAGGCGCTGGTGCAGATCATGCCCTTGGCGTGGCGGCGCAGGTTGTCGAGCGTCACGCGCGGCTTGTAATAAAAGCCCTGCACGGCGGCCTCGGAGACCGTCTGCATCAGGTTGACGTAGCCCTCCTGGTCCTTGGCCAGAAGGATCATGTGGTAGAGCTCGGGCTTGTGGTCGCGGGCAAGGGTCTCGTCCGGCGTAAAGTAGACCTCGCAGCCAAAGATGGGCTTGATGACCAGGGGCGGCTTGAGCTCGTCGATGTTGCCCTTCTCGTCCCACATGGCCATGTCCTTCACATACTGGGCATGCTCGCGCGGGTTTTCCTCGGGATCGGGCTCCACCAGCTCGTCGCGGCGGTCCTTTTCCAAGAAGGCCTTGTCGTGGCTCCAGGTTTTGTACTCGGGCGTGTTGTGGTTGACGGCGTCACAGGCCAGCGCCAGGTCGGGCACGCCATACATGTAGCCGTGGTCGGTAATGGCCACGGCGGGCATGCCAAGCTCAACGGCACGGTTGACCATATCCTGGATACGGGTTGCGCCGTCGAGCATGGAAAAAACAGTGTGATTGTGCAGATGGACGAATGCCATGTGATGAGCTCCGATGCGGGTTCGTGTTCTGACTGAACGATTTTACCGCACGGCACGGACAGCACCCGAACCTAGCCAAACCAACACGGCTCCTCTTGCAGTTGCGGTGGAATAGTTCCCGCTTGGGCCACCTGGGTCGCAATACAGGAACTATTCCACCGCAAGTTATCTGAGGGCTAGAGGTTGTAGGTGACTACTTGAGGTTCGGCGGGTTCGACGAAGATGGCTGGATTCGCCTGCTCCACGCGGACGAACTTGACGGTCACGGCCGCAAAGCCCGCCTTGTGCAACACATCGGCGTAGACGCGCGCCTGCAAGGCGTGCTTCTCGAGCAGCTGTTCCGGCGTCTCGTCCGGTGTGCCGCCCGTCTTGTAGTCGATGACCAGCGCGCGTGACGAATCCGCCGGGTTCGTCGCCAAAGCGTCGATGGCGCCCTCGGCATAGGCACCGTAGCGGGCGATGTCCTCGTCCTCGCAACCCAGCGAGAAGAACGGCACCTCGGCACGGATGCACGGCCACACGAGCAGGTCGGCACGAACCGACGACTTGAGCCAGCGATCCAGGGCAACGTCGAAGCGCTCGCGCTGTTCTGGCGTCAAGCGCCACAGGCGCGCCAGCGCATCGGCACGCGCAGCGGGCAACGCATCGGCACCCATCTCGATGAGCCACTGGCAGGCGGCGTGGAAGGCCGAACCCAAGGCCATGGGATTGCCGACGGGCTCGACAGCAGCCACGTCTGCATCCGTCATCTCCGAGCCATCCGACTCTGCATCATCGCCGGACTCGTCCATGGGAACACGAGCCTCGGCGGCACGGTCTTCCGTCTCGGCATGGAGTGCCGCGGCGATTGACGAGTAGCTGTACGAATCGCGCGCCGGATACGGACAGATGCCCATGCGCACGCCCACTGCCTGGGGATACACAAGCTCAAACGAATCGGGCTTGGGGTCGGCAGGACCGGGGGCGATTGTACTGGCCGAATCGTCGGCAGCATCCGTATCGGCATCGCCACGAACAAGCCTGCCCTCGGCATCCAGCGAAGCGTTGGCCTCAAACGCCTGCTCGCCAAAGGTAAAGTCCGAAAGCGAAATGAGCTCGTAGTCGCCCGGTTGGGAGTTGTCGAACACCAGGCGGTCGGCATCGAGCTGCGGCATGTCCAGAGCGTCCGTCGGCAGAATGCGGCGCAGGACATCGTAGGTCAGATCCGTCTCGACATCGAAGGTCGGCGCCGTCACCTTGCCACGGCTCACGCCGGCATCCATCGCCAAGATCACCAGCTCGCGCGCACGCGTCATGGCGACATAGAGCAGACGAGCCCGCTCCTCGAGCGAAAGCTGTAGGTCGTCGTTGCGCAGGCGAGCAAATGCCTCGGCGGGAGAACCCGTCGCACAGACGTCCTCCATGAGCTCCGGCGGCAGCCACAGCGACGTGCCCTTGCCCTTAAACGCGTGCTCAAACTGCTTTTTGACGTCGTCGCCCTTCACAAAGGTACCGTCGGCAAGCTTAACGCCGTCGAAGCGTGCCGGCAGTGCCACGACCTGCGCTCCGCCCTCGACGCGACCCATCTGTGCCGCACCCGAGGACTTACGCACGCCAAAGCACTCGGCGACCGCCACGACCGGATATTCCAGACCCTTGGAGGCATGCACCGTCATGATGCGCACCGCGCCGTCGCCCTCCTCGTTGAGGGCACCCGGGGCCTCCTTGCCCGCCAAGAAGCGGTCGAAGGCCAGCGCGATGGAACGCGGCGAGTTGCCGAACTCGGCCTCCTCCTCGGCCACGGCGTCGAGCGCCTTGAGCACGTTGGCGGCGATGGCCTTGCCCTCGGGGCCGCGCTGCGCCAGGCGCACGAACCAGCCGGAGGCATTGACCGCGTCGCGCGCGATGGCGGCGAACGAATCACGCCCCACGCGACGCAGTGCGTAGCGCAGCACCTCGCGGGCACGCGTCACAAGCGGCAAGCCCTGCAAGCCCGGCACATCGGAATCGCTCATGATGCCCATGTCGATATTCCGGCGCGAGGTCTCCCCCGTCTCGCCATCGAGCTTGGTCGCCAGCGCCAGGAACTCCTGGGCGCCGAGCGCAAACATCGGCGAGGCGAGCAGCGGCATAAGGCCCTGCGCCGTATCGGCCGGATTGGCGAGCGCGCAGACCAGGGCACGCACCGTCTGCACCTCGGCTGCCTGGGCAAAGACCGAGCCGCCTGCGATGACGCAGTCGAGCCCCTGATCGCGGAAGGCCTGGGCGTAGACATCGGCGTTGGTCATGCGGCCCAGCAGCAGTACCATGCCGCCCTGGGGCTGGCCGGCATCGGCAAGCGCGCGGAAGCGCTCGGCGATCGCGCGGGCCTTGGCCTGTGTGCGCTCCTGCATACTGCCGCCGGCAACAAAGAGGGCCTGGCGGCGCGAGGCGTCCGCCACCAGCGTGTCCTTGCGGCCGTCGCTCGCCTCAAGATCCAAAAAGCCCTGCATCAGGCCGCCGTCATCGCCGTCGAAGACGCGTGCCACGTAACGCAGCACCTCGTCATGGCTGCGGAAGTTGCGCACGAGTTTGACGAGTTCGCCGGCAGGGGCATCGGCCACGGCAGTCGCCTCGGGCGCGGCAGACGAGCCCACCTTGCGCTCCTGACGACGGAACACCTCGACCTCGGCGCCACGGAAGCGATAGATGGACTGCTGCGCATCGCCCACGGTGCACAGCGCGCGCTCCCCCGCACCCGTCAGGTAGCGTATCAGATCGACCTGCATCTGGTCGGTATCCTGAAACTCATCGATCATGACCATCTTAAAGCGGCCCTCGTACGCAGCACGGATGGCAGGGTAATCGCGCAGGGCCTCGTAGGCCATACGCAGCAGGTCGTTATTATCGAGGGCGGACTGGGCAGCCTTCAGCGCGCGATACTCAGCCTCCACGGAACGGGCCAGGCCCACCAGCGCATCGAGCGCCGGGCCACCGCAGGCAAGCACGATATTGATAAACGCATCGGCGGCCTCGGCCTTGAGCAGCTCGACCTGCTCCTTAGGGAATGCCTTGCTCGCGCGCGGCATGGTGCACGACATCATGAGTCGCGCTGCATCGGCCATGGTCTTGCCGCTCGCCTCGAACGCGTCAATGGCGTCGAGTGCCATCTGCACCTTCTCGGTCGCGGCCTTGCTTGCGCCCAGCGCCGCGCGATAGGCATCGGCGAGTGCCGAGGTATCGGCCTGCCCGCGCGCCACGCACACGTCGTCCATACCGCCCGGCAACTGGCTCGACAGCTCCAGCAGGTCGCGCACCAGGCCCTTGATGGTCGCGCCAGCGCCAAAGGAACCGCCCTCGCCCGCCATGGGATACCAGGCATAGAGGGCCTTGAGCGATGCCGCGAGCTCGGGGGCGGCATCGGGCGCCGTCGCGCGGGCCAACACATGCTCAACAGCCTGGTCCATGAGCTCGTCGGTATCGGTGAGCACCGTGAACTCGGGGTCGATGCCCAGCTCCAGCGCATGCGCGCGCAGGATACGCGAGCACATGCCGTGAATGGTCGAGATCCACGCGTCGTCGACGGTCAGTGCCTCCTCGTCCATGCCCTCGTCGATAAGCGCACGGCGCACGCGGTCGCGAATCTCGGCCGCGGCATCTTTGGTAAAGGTAATAGCGAGCACCTGATCCAGATGTTCAACGAACGGACCGGATTCGGGCGAGAGCGCGTAGACGATGCGGCGCGTAAGGGTAAAGGTCTTGCCCGAACCGGCGCCCGCCGAGACAAATAGCGGACGGTCGAGCGTTTTGACAATCTGCAGCTGTTGCGGCATCAAAGTCGAAAGATCCATGGTCTACACGTCCCTCCTTACAAACGTTCCTTGGTGGTTATACGAACAGCGCGCATGCGCGGCTTGCGCCGATGTCGGGTCGACAGCGGCGACGTCACCTGCCTCGAGCTCGCGCAGGCGCTCGGCAATGCCGGTCTCCACGCGGTCGAGCAGGGCATCGAAGTCCATGCTGCCGCCCTCGCCCGGGAAGCCCTTCTTGAGGCCCGGGATGCGACCGTCACCACGCTCTTCCTCGAGCAACTCGGCACTCGCCGCGCCGCGCAGCGCGGGCTTGCCGCCCTTGGTCGAGAAATAGAGCGCAGCACGGGTATCTAGGCCCAGCGCCCGACGCATGGCCTGCGCGTAGATGAGTGTCTGGGTATGGGGCGGCAGCCAGCGCGGGTCGTCGATGGGAGCCTCGCCCGTCTCCTCGTCACGCACCGTGGGGTCGGCAAGCTTAAACTCCTCGACACCCGAACGATGCTTGTAGTCGATTACCACGGCGCGATTCTCGGCATCCACATCTACGCGGTCGATGCGCCCGCCGAGCGGCCAACCGGCATACTCGACCTGGAGCTCGTTGAACGCAAACTCCAGGTAGCGCGGGGCAAAGGGGGCAAGTGCCTCGGACTCGTAGGCAAGCACGCCCTCCAACTGCGGCAAGATCTCGGCCACCTGACGCTCCTCCACCGGGGAGAGCGGCACCAGCGGGCCCTCGGCGCCGCGCTTGCCGGCGTGCTCGGCCAAGGTCTCGTCAAAGACCTCGTGCAGCAGCTCCTGTGCACGCGGCAGATTCTCGGGCGTCACGCGCTTCATGCCCTCTTGGGGCAGACGGGCATGCAGATGCTCCAGCACGTCGTGGACAAAGTTGCCCTTCTCCATGTTGCCAAAGCCCGCGTCGATCGACTGGGGCTTGACGCGATACGACACGAACCAGCACAGCGGGCACGTCGAGTACGCCTCAATCTGCGAGGCGGACGTCAGACGCGGCACGAGCGGCGCGTTCTCGCCCTCGCCATCGCGGCGACGCAGGACCAAATACGGCACGGCCTCGGCACTCAGATGCTGAGGGGCTTCACAGGTCACGCGCTCGCGCTTGAGACCTTCGCCTGCCGCGGGATCAAAGTCGGCGATGATATCGCCTTCGCCCACGCGCATGGGCTTGGCAGCGCCAGCGGCCTCGGCATGTGCCCACAGCTCGGTCCATACGGCTGCCGGGTAGCACTCGCGTGCCTGGCGATCGTGCGTCACACGGGCGAGCGCGACCGGACCGCTCGCCGCCTGCATCGCACGGCCAAAGCGCACGCGCAGCAGGGCAGCGGGCTCCAAAGACACGCCGTCGCGGCGCAGCTCGGCTGTCAACGTGGCAAGCGGGCCCTCTTCGTGCGAAAGCGGATAGCTGTCCAGGTCGACATCGGCAAACAGCACGGCATCGTAGCCGCCAGGACGCAAAACCGACGCATCGGCAAGCGACACGAAGCGCACTTGTGCTCGTGGTGTGCGATCGACCTCGTAGGTCTCGTAATCGTAGGCGGTACTGCGCTTGTCCACCTTGGTTCGAACGCCGTCGAGAACCGGCACGGTCGCGGCCTGCGACACGTCGAGCGCGCGAGCATCGTTCATAAGGATGTCGATGGCATGGCGCAGCAAAGCCGTCTCTGCCTGGCGACGGGCCTGGCCGTCAAGGCCGCCTAGAGCGCGATCGGGCAACGCCTCGGCAACGGCAAGCATGGCCTTAAGCGCCGTCACGGGCTTGTCACGCCACAGCGCCTGGAACACGTCCGAGACCACACACGGTACGTTCTTAAACCAGTTATCGTCGCTCGTCGCCTTGCGCGCGCCCCTCACCTGGCCCTGAACGCTCTGCAGCAGGCTCTTGACGCCCGCGGTAGTCTTGTTGCGCGAGAGACGCATATTCTTATCGAAGGTACGGGCATTGACGGCATCAGCGCCCGAAAGCGGACTGTAGATCCAGTCGGTAAGCTCCGGCGCGGGCCACCACTCGGTCTTGGAAGCGGTGCCCTCGTCGGCGGCTTTCATACGCTCGATCAGGTTGGCGAGCGCCGTAAACTGCCTGCCCGCGATGGACTGGGAAAACGCCGTGAACTCAGTCGTCTCGGCCGCAATGTGACGCGCCGCAAAACGGGCGGCGAGCTCGCCGAACAGCTGGGGTGCCCGGGCAGAAACGACGAGCACGCGCACGGGGTCGGCGGGCGTTGCAGTAGCTTTATCGGCCTTGGACTCCTTGCGCGCTTTCACCAACTTATCGATGGCGTCCGCATAGACATGAGCACGGGCATGGGGGCCGGCGACCTCAATAAAGACAGGCTGAGCGGCGGCCCCGCAAACGACATCAGACGCGACGGCGTCCTCCCCCAGCGGCGCGATCTCAAACAGCACACCGCGGGCATCAAATGCCGTGGCAAGCTCCTCGCGCATCGCCGCCTGCTCGCGGGCAAGCAGCACGACGACCTCTCCCCCATTGTTCGCCACGGCAGACAGCAGCTCGAGTAGACCGTGCGTAAACGACGTGGTACCGCGCACGCATACGGCGCGGGCGCACGCCGGCAGGCTATCGGCCAGGGCACCGGCCATAATGTCAGCTGCCTCGCAGGGCTCGACCATATCTCGACGGTCCAAACCGCCCGCGTAGGCACGCAAAAGCTCAAACACACGAGCCTCGGCATCGCTTTTTGGCTCAGGCTGGCAATTGTTGCCACCGCATCGCTCGGCCGTCGTCCCCGCCACACCCGGCAGCACATCGCGGGCCATGCGCGCGAGCATGCGCACCGTGCCCTGGCTACGCGAAAGCGGCTGCAGGTCGGCATCGTCGAGACGCGTGACCATGTCCGAGAACAGCATCTGGCGCTGCAGGTTGTCAACGAAACCGCGCCCGTCGCCCAAAAGCTCCCAAAGCGAGCGAATCCACGATGTAGGCGTCTTGTAGTCAATACCCAGCGAAATCCCGGCTTCCGCCGCATCATGACGGCACAGGTCGAGCTCGGCAAACGTAGGTGCCAGCAGCACGGCACGTCCGTGGCAGCCAACAAGGTCGGCAAGCAGCGCCGACTCGGCATCACTCAAATCCGTGCCGGCATTGGTGGTATAGATTCGAACAGGCATGGTCCTCCGCTCAAACTGTTCGCAATAATCAATGCATCCATCCTACCCGCCCAAGCGGACACATTGCCACCGCAGCTCCATCTTTTGGTACAAAGCAACCTGACCCCAACGCACCAGCCGATTGCGGGCATATAAAAACCGCCCCCGGAGGGACGGTTCTTCGTAATTCAATGTTGTCGCTGGCCTACTCGCCATCCTCCAACTTAATGAGGATCTTGCGGTAGCCACCGTACTCGCCGTTCAGCGCCTTTGAAACGCGGCTCACCGTGGTGGACGAAGCGCCGGTGCGGGCCTGAACCTCAACATAAGGCTCGCCCTCGTCCAAATAGCGCGCAACCTGCAAACGCTGAGAAAGGTCGCAAATCTCGCGCGGCGTGCAGATATCGGTCAAAAACGCTTGGATATCCTTCTCGTCGTCCAAAAGGCTAAATGCGTGGACCAGCTGCTTGACATCAGGCTTGTCAAACATGTTCTCGATATTCATCGATCACCGCCAAACCCGCCAAAAGGCATCGAAGTTGATACTGACATCGGGCATCGTTCACCCGTTCTATGCAATAGGGCAACGCCTGTGGCTTTTGCCCGTAGCAGTGTAGCACACCACCAAACTAAAGCGACAAGACTCTCTGCCAGCGGCGCGTTTTTCAGGACGAACGCCGTTTAGAAACCATATGCGCACGTAAGCTCCACGAATATTTGAGACAATGGGCGCCCAAACACCGCGGCGCGCCCGCGCAACCATCCAGGTCGCCGCCGTAAGCCGCTTCACGCGACGCCAGCAATCCCGGCGCAAGAAAGGATTCACGCCATGCGCTTTATGCTTAACTGGCTCTTCACCTCGATCGCCATCGCGATCGCCACGTTCCTCGTCCCCGGTATCCAACCCTTCGGCTTTGCCGAGACCTGGGTCTGCTTTGCCTTTGTGGGACTGTTCCTGAACATTGTCGATTCGCTCGTCAAGCCGTTCCTGACCGTCATCTCACTGCCGCTCACTATTATTACGCTTGGTGTTTTTCAGCTCGTAGTCAACAGCTTTATGCTCGAGCTGGCCAGCTACCTGTCGGTCAATCTGCTGGGCGCGGGCATCTCCATCGCCAGCTTTGGATCGGCCTTTATGGGCAGTATCCTGGTATCCATCACGCGCAGCATCCTCGACAGCATCGCCGAGGACTAAAACGGCCATTCCGGCCGTGCCCGTCTCAACAGCCCAAAACGAAGGCCGCCCATCGCAAAAATGGGCGGCCTTCTTATTTGTCAAGTCTCAAAGGGCGAGAGAATCTACCATTTCTACCCCGTCCCCAAATGGCAGGTGTGGGTTAGATGACGTAGTCGTAGCCATGGTTGGGAGCGACAAGTTGATCGAGTGTCACACCGTCGAGGTAGTCGTTGATGAGCTTGTCCAGGTTCTTCCACACGTCGAGCGTGGGGCACTCATCCGAGCGTGAGCAGCCCTTGCAGTCGCCATCCAGGCATGCAACCGGTGCCAGACTGCCCTCGGTCAGGCGCAGGATCTCGCCCACCGTGTACTGCTCGGGCGGGCGCGTGAGCACGTAGCCGCCGCCCTTGCCGCGCATGCCCGAAAGCATGTTGGCGCGCACGAGCGTAGCCAAGATGTTCTCGAGATATTTCTCGGAAATCCCCTGTCGCGCCGCGATCTCTTTGAGCGGGATGCGACCGGCCGCCTGGTGCTCGGCCAGATCGACCATAACGCGCAGGGCATATCTGCCCTTTGTGGAAACCAACATGTATAGTGCTGCCTTTCGGTCATTTAGTCCGTAGAAATTCTAGCCGAAAAATTGGTTTTGAAAATACCCGTTCCGGTCAAGATGGTTAATCAGCTCGTAATAATCTTCTATTTCCTATTGCATTACTAGGCTTTAGTGTCTAGTATGCTTCCCAACAGCTAAACGAACAACCTATAAGGTTTATGGGTTTAGCTGCTACACGCACCGTGAAACCACACGGCAACCAGCAACTTGAACACTTTGGAGGTTCACCATGAGCAAGGTTTACACGTCCATCGATCAGCTTATCGGCCACACCCCGCTCCTGGAGCTCACTCACTTTGAGGCCGACGAGGACCTCAAGGCTCGTGTGCTCGTCAAACTCGAATACTTCAACCCCGCCGGGTCAGTTAAAGACCGCGTCGCCAAGAACATGATTGACGAGGCCGAGAAGGCAGGCAAGCTCGTGCGCGGCGGCGACTACACCATCATCGAGCCCACGAGCGGCAACACCGGCGTCGGCATCGCCTCGGTGGCGGCCGCCCGCGGCTACAAGGTGATCATCACCATGCCCGAGACCATGTCCGTCGAGCGCCGCAAGCTGATGCAGGCATACGGTGCGCAGCTCGTGCTCACCGACGGCTCCAAGGGCATGAAGGGCGCTATCGCCAAGGCAGAGGAACTGCAGAAGGAGACTCCCAACAGCATCATCGCCGGCCAGTTTGTGAACCCCGCCAACCCCGCCATCCACAAGGCCACGACCGGCCCCGAGATCTGGGACGACACCGACGGCAAGGTCGACATCTTCGTCGCCGGCGTCGGCACCGGTGGTACCGTGACCGGCGTGGGCGAGTTCCTCAAGGAGCAGAACCCCGAGATTAAGGTCGTCGCCGTCGAGCCCGCCACCTCCCCGGTGCTCTCCAAGGGCCAGGCCGGCCCGCACAAGATCCAGGGCATCGGCGCCGGCTTTGTGCCCGACGTCCTCGACACCCGGGTCTACGACGAGATCATCCCCGTCGAGAACGACAACGCCTTTGCCACCGGCCGCGCCGTGGGCCACAAGGAGGGTGTGCTCGTGGGCATTTCGTCCGGTGCCGCCGTGTGGGCCGCGCTGCAGCTGGCCAAGCGCCCCGAAAACGAGGGCAAGACCATCGTGGCCCTGCTTGCCGACACCGGCGAGCGCTACCTGTCCACGGCACTGTTCCAGGACTAAGGGCCCGTCACTTGTCGATAGGCCCATGGCATGCCGGCCTATCCTCTCTTCTGGCTGCCTGAGCCCATCTCGTTAGGGTGTCCCACGAGACGTCCGAACTTGCTACAATGTCTGCGGCGCGGAACCAGCCTCCCGCGCCGCTTTTCTTTTTTGGCCACATGCCACCAAGGAGAACCTCCCCATGCACAACAAGCGCGTGCTCGTCGCCATGAGCGGCGGCGTCGATTCTAGCGTGACCGCGTACCTGCTCAAAAGCCAGGGCTACGAATGCGTCGGCGCCACCATGCGCCTCACCTGCCCCGCGCCCGACCCCGCCACGGGCACGAGTAAGGTCGACCGCGACATCGCCGATGCAAAGGCCGTCGCCGAGCGCCTGGGGATACCCCACCATGTGCTCGACCTGCAGCAGACCTTCGACCACAGTGTTATCGAGCGTTTTGTGAACGCCTACCAGGAGGGGCTGACGCCCAACCCGTGCATCATCTGCAACCGCCACATTAAGTTTGGCGCGTTGCTCGATGCGGCGCTGGACATGGGCTGCGACTACATCGCAACGGGACATTACGCCAAAACGAGCCAGGCGCCCGACGGCACCTGGCAGCTGCATCGCGGCGAGGACCCCAAAAAGGACCAGAGTTACTTTTTGTATTCGCTCACGCAAGAGCGCCTGGCACGCACAATCTTTCCGCTGGCAGGCCTGAACAAGGAGCGCGACGTGCGCCGCATTGCCGCCGAGCAGGACTTCATCAACGCCAAGAAGGCCGAAAGCGAGGACATCTGCTTTATTCCAGACGGTGACTACGCGGGCTATATCGAGCGCCGCTGCGGACATCCCGCTGCACCGGGCGACATTGTGTGGCGCGACGGCAGCGTGGTCGGACGCCATAACGGCGCGTTGCGCTATACCATCGGCCAGCGCAAGGGCTTGGGCGTCGCGATGGCGCATCCCGTGTATGTGACGGGCGTCGATGCCGCCAACAACACCGTGCATCTGGGCGAGGCCGAGGACCTAACGGCCACAGCACTCACGGCCGACGACTGGATCTGGAGCGCGCCGGACGCACGCATGGAGGCCGAGCTCGATGCCGGCGGCATTCGCGTAGGCGCCAAGTACCGCTACCGTCAGAAAGACCAGGCAGCGACCCTTACGCGTGACGAAGACGGGCAAATGCTGCTAACTTTTGACGAGCCACAACGAGCCATCGCCCCCGGACAGGCCGTTGTGGTCTACCGCGGCGACGTCGTCCTGGGCGGCGGCACCGTGACCGGCGCACTTAAGTAGCCCCATCCCCTTCATAAATTGCGGTGAAATAGGGACTGTTTAAGCGTTTAAAACCGCCAAACAGTCCCTATTTCACCGCAACTTAGAGAGGACGGCCTCGGTCGGTACTGCTGTATCAGCCGAGGCCGCTGCATCGCTAGCGCTGTACGTAGGCGCGGACGAGCTCGAAGGTGTTGCGCACGCCGTCGATGTGGCTGCGCTCGTAGTTGTGGCTCGCGTACACGCCGGGGCCGATCAGACCATGGCGAATGTCGTAGCCGGCCGAGAGCGTGGCCTCAACGTCCGAGCCGTAATGCGGGTACACGTCGATGGCGTAATCGAGCTCAAGCTCGCGCGCGATATTGGACAGCGTGGTCACCAGATCGTAGTTGTAGGGGCCGCCCGAATCCTTGGCGCAAATCGACACCATGCGCTCGGTGCAGCCCAGGTCGTCGCCCACGCAGCCCATGTCCACGCTGATCATCTCGCGCGTGTCGGCCGGCACAAAGGCACCGCCATGGCCGACCTCCTCGTACACGGTAAAGAGCAGCGAAACCTTACGCGAAAGCGTCACCTCGCCAGCGGCGACGGCACGCGCCAAGCCCAGCAAAATGGCGGCCGAAAGCTTGTCGTCCAGGAAGCGGCTCTTAATGTAGCCACTCTCCGTCACCGTCGTGCGAGGGTCCATAGCGATGATGTCGCCAGTCTGAATACCCAGCTCGAGCACATCGTCCTTGCTGTCGACGTTCTCGTCGAGCAGGATCTCCATGTTCTTCTCGATAGTCTTGACCGGCTCGTCGGCCACGTGCGCCGAAGGCTCGGTATTGAGGACCACACCCGTGTACACATTGCCGTCGCGCGTGTAGACGGTGCAGTTCTCGCCATCGGCCGTAGACCACTGATGCCCGCCGATCGTCGTGGGGCGCAGACGACCATTGTCCTTGATAGAGCGCACCATAGCGCCCAGGGTATCGACATGGCTCGCCAACACGAGCGGCTCACCCTCACCACCAAGCTCAACGAGCACGTTGCCCTTATTAGAACGCTCAGGCCCAAACCCCATATCGCGCAATGTTTCCATTAGATAATCAGTCGCCGCACGGGTATAGCCGGTAGGCGAAGCAATCGAGGTAAGCGCCTTCAGCTGGTCAGTAATATAGGAGAGCATAGAATCCATCTTGGACACCAAAGTCACCCTTTCATATCGAATTAAACCCACAGCAACAATACCACCACGCACAATTATTTACCTAGCGAGACAACCCATCGAGCTTCTCAGAGCAGCGCCCGTCACGATAACGAGCCGGCGGCCCCTGCCCGTTAGCCCCAGAATCTTTCCGCAGGACAGAAGGAGGCCCCGCCGCACGTAGTGCGCAACGGGGCCTCCGACATGTCCGAGGACGATTCTGGGGCTAACGGGCAGGGGCCCGCCGAACCAAGTTAGGCAGCCGGGCAGATCTTCTTGAAGAGCTCGATGACGTCGTCGAGCGTTGCCTCGCGCGGGTTACCCGGGAAGCAGGCGTCGGCCATGGCGTCCTTGGCCAGGACCTCGATCTCGTCAGCCTTCATGGCCTCACAGACGTGCGGGATGTTCACGTCGGCGGAAAGCTGCTTGACGGCGGCGATGGCGGCATCGGCGGCCTCGGCGGTGCTCATGCCCGTGGTGTCAACGCCCATGGCGACGGCAACCTTGGCCAGGCGCTCAGCGCAAACCGGCTTGTTGAACTCCATGGCGATCGGCAGCAGCATGGCGCAAGCGACGCCGTGCGGGGTGTCGTAGTGAGCGGACAGGGTGTGAGCCATGGCGTGGTCGATGCCCAGGCCAACGTTGGAGAAGCCCATGCCGGCGACATACTGGCCAAGGGCCATGCCCTCGCGGCCGGAGCCGGGCTGACCGGACTTGGCCTCGGCGACGGAGTCGCGCAGGTTCTCGCTGATCAGCTTAATAGCCTCAAAGTGGAACATGTCGGAGAGCTCCCAAGCGCCCTTGGTGGTATAGCCCTCGATGGCGTGGGTCAGAGCGTCCATGCCGGTGGAAGCGGTCAGGCCGGCGGGCATGGAAGCCATCATATCGGGGTCGACGACGGCGACCTCGGGGGCGTCGTTGGTGTCGACGCACACGAACTTGCGGACCTTCTCGGGGTCTGTGATGACGTAGTTGATGGTCACCTCGGCAGCGGTACCGGCGGTCGTCGGCACGGCGATGGTGAACACGGCATGGTTCTTGGTGGGAGCAACGCCCTCGAGGCTGCGGACATCGGCGAACTCGGGGTTGTTGATGATGATGCCGATGGCCTTGGCGGTGTCCATGGAGGAGCCACCACCGATGGTCACGATAGCGTCAGCCTCGGCGGCCTTGAAGGCCTCGACGCCGTCCTTGACGTTCTGGATAGTGGGGTTGGGCTTAATCTCGGAGTAGAGGCTCCAAGCGATGCCGGCGGCGTCGAGCTCGTCGGTCACCTTAGCGGTAACGCCAAACTTAACCAAATCGGGGTCGGAGCAGACGAAGATCTTCTTGTAGCCGCGACGCTGGAGCTCGCCGGGGATCTCCTTGATGGCGCCGGAACCATGATAAGAGATGGTATTGAGAACGAAACGATTAGCCATTGATAGCCTCCCATCGTGTGCGGGGCATCCATTACGCCCCACGCTATGAGTCCCATCCTAACGCTTTTGAAACAAAAAACGCGTGAGAACATCAAAAGTGTTAAAGCGTTTCAACAGATGATGAAAAATATTGCGGCAAAGGGACAGCCCCTTTGCCGCATTCGGTTACTTTCGGCAGCCCTCTTTCCAAGCCTCGGCCGCAACCTTCCAGCGTAAGCGCAAATCGCGCTCGCGGTCGATGAACATGATGGCAAACGCGACAAACAGCAGCAAGCTCGCCACGACGATGGCGTGCAGGCCCATGCGCTCAATACACCAGTTGCCCAACACGGCGCCAAACACAAAGGTAAAGATCACGCCAAAGTACAGTAGGCCGTTTTCCAAAAAGCCGCGCCTGTGGGTGATGATGTAATCGTCCACGTTTTGCAGCGCGTTGCGCAAGTTGCCGATGCACATGGTCGTAGCGATGCCGTGACCGTGGATCTTGCGGAAGCTCTCAACTTGCATACCGCAGGCAAACGAGGTGAGGCAGTTGGCGAGCAGGTTGAAATTGCCGCCGGGGATAAAGCTCACGCCCAGCAAGATAACGGCTTCAAAGAACACCGTCACTTGGCGCCAGTGAATCACGCTGCCAAACCGCTCGTGTACCAGATCGGCAAGCATAATGCCCACGGCAAACGACACCACGGGGAAGAAATAGCGTCCCGCAAGTGCCCAGTTGCCCTCCGAGATGCTCACGCCCACGAGCAGGATGTTGCCTGTCTGCGCGTTGGCGAAAACATGATCGCGCCCAATGTACGAATAGACGTCCATAAAGCCACCGGCGAGCGCCAAGATAATGCCCAGCTCGATGGACTCCGATATCTGTTTGGCACGCTGCATCGTCGTGCATCCTCCTTGTTGACGACTCTCTCGTGCGTTGGCGGAAACATAGCCGCCGTTCATACTGTAACCCATTGACAACATGGCGTGCGCGCGAGACGGGTTCTCCAACGCGCAGATACACAGTCTGGAAACAAACAGCGGGCGCGGCGCCGACACCCGACGCCTCGTGTACTCCACCAGTCTTTTTAGCGCCGTCCCAAAAAGACTGGTTACAATTACGTGCAGCATACAGACACCGGGAGGGATCGTGGCAAAAAAGCCTCAGCACGCTCAGAACAACCAGCGCAGTCAACAGGGCAAACAGGGCCAGCAGCAAAAGCGTGGCGGTAAGGCGCAGGCCACGGTCGCCCGCACCAAGCATTCCCAAGCGACGCCCGCCCGCCCCTGGCGACCGGGCCGCGATAAGTTCCTCCCCGTCAGCCGCGCCGACATGGATGCGCGCGGCTGGGACCAGTGCGACTTTGTCTACATCTGCGGCGACGCCTACGTGGACCATCCCAGCTTTGGTATGGCCATCGTCAGCCGCGTACTCGACGCACACGGCTACAAGGTGGGCATCATCTGCCAGCCCGATTGGACCGACCCCGCCAGCATCACCGTGCTCGGCGAGCCGCGCCTGGGCTTTCTCGTCAGTGCCGGCAACATGGACTCCATGGTCAACCACTATTCGGTGACCAAGCACCGCCGCCACACCGACGCCTACACTCCCGGTGGCGAGGAGGGGCACCGTCCCAACCGAGCTGTCACGGTCTACGGCAACCTCATCCGCCAGACGTTCAAGGACGCCCCCATCATCATCGGCGGCATCGAGGAGAACCGCCGGGCGAATCGAGGCTAGCCTGCGCCGCCTGGCCCACTACGACTACTGGCAGGACAAGCTCAAGCGCTCGGTACTGCTCGACTCGGGCGCCGACATCCTCATCTACGGCATGGGCGAGCACGCGATCGTCGAGATCGCCGACGCGCTCGACGCGGGACTGCCCGTCGATCAGATCACCTATATCAACGGCACCGTCTACCGCACAGGCTCGCTCGACGAGGTCTACGACTACGATCTGCTGCCCAGCTGGGACGACCTTACCGCCGACAAGCTCAACTACGCGCGCAGCTTTAACGTGCAGCAACAGAATATGGACCCCATCACCGGGCATCGCCTGGTAGAGCCCTACCCCAACAGCGTCTATGTGGTGCAAAACCCGCCGTCGGCGACGCTCACTACCGATGAGATGGACGAGGTGGCCGAACTCCCCTACGCACGCGACTGGCATCCCGATTACGACGCGGCGGGCGGCGTGCCGGCCTTTGCTGAGATCAAGTTTTCCATAAGCTCCAACCGCGGCTGTTTTGGTGAGTGCTCGTTTTGCGCCCTCACCTTCCACCAGGGCCGCGTGTTGCAGATGCGCAGCCACGACTCGATCATGCGCGAGGCCGAGCTGCTCACGCGCGATCCCGAGTTTAAGGGCTACATCAACGACGTGGGCGGACCGACGGCAAACTTTAGCCGCCCTGCCTGCGACAAACAGCTCGAGCACGGCGTGTGCAAGAACAAGCGCTGCCTGTGGCCGAGCGTGTGCAAGAACATGGTGGTCGACGAGAGCGGCTACACGCAGCTGCTGCGCGACCTGCGCCAGCTGCCGGGCGTCAAGAAGGTCTTCGTGCGCAGCGGCATCCGCTTTGACTACACCATGGCCGATGCCTCGGACGAGTTTTTGCGCGAGCTGTTGGAACATCACGTCTCGGGCCAGCTGCGCGTAGCGCCCGAGCACGTGAGCGACGCGGTGCTGTCCGTGATGGGCAAGCCGAGCCGAGCCGTCTACGAGGCGTTCTGCCGTAAATTTGAACGCTTGAACCGCGAATACGGACTCAAGCAGTACGTAGTGCCGTATCTGATCTCGAGCCACCCCGGTTCAACGATGAAGGAAGCAGTGGACCTTGCCGAGGCCGTGCGCGACATGGGCTACATGCCCGAACAGGTGCAGGACTTCTACCCCACCCCGTCCACCATGTCGACGTGCATGTACTACACCGGCGTGGACCCGCGCACCATGGAGCCGATCTATGTGGCGCGCGACCCGCACGAAAAGGCCATGCAGCGCGCGCTCATCCAGTATCGCAAGCCCGAGAACTACAAGCTCGTGCGTGAGGCGTTGGAAAAAGCCGGCCGCCGCGATCTGATTGGCTACACCAAGCATTGCCTGATTCGTCCCGTGCCCCCGCACCCGGGCGAGACATCGGCCAGCGGTGGGCATGGCACCGGCAAGAAGGGCGGCAAACCGCATGACGGCGGCGCTGGCAAGGGACCCAAAGGCAGCAAGGGGCACGGCGGCATGTCGCGCGCACAGAACACTGCCGGTCGCAATCGCGCGGCCCAGGGACGGCAGGGCGCCAACGGGGGCGGACGTCGCAACTAGGGCAGCGGTGCGCTCGCTACGTCCATCCCACACGCGTGGCGCAGCGAGCTCATCGCCTCTACCAGCACAAAGCCGGCGATAGCGACCGTAATTGCCACGCCGAACGGCGTGTCCACAAACCACAGCAGCCCCATGAGATACGACCCGGCATTAAAGGCAAAGTGCAGCAGGATCGTGTAGCGGAGCTTTCCGGTCGTCACGAGTACCCAACCAAAGATGAGGCCGGCGGCACCCGCGTAGCAACCCTGCACCCAATTCATGTGCATAAAACCGAAGACCGCCGCCTGCAGCACGATTGCCGCGGCGATACCCCACGTGTTTGGGGCCGCCCAGGGCACCATGGCACCGTCCTGCGCGCTCACACGACGCCGGCGCTTCCAAAGTGGACGGCACTGCGGATTAAACGCTCGGAGCGAAAACTCAAAAATAATGCCGCGCACCAGCAGCTCTTCACAAAATGGGGCGCCGAGCACCGTAGTCAGGACGGCGAGATAGCTGGTGTCGCCCATGCCTGTTTCCTCGACAAGCTCGTTGTAGTCGGCCGCGGCATCGGGCAACAGCGACAGCGCGGCGTCGGTCACGTAGCCAACAACCACCTGCAGGGCCAGGCCGATCACGATAACGCAGGCGATGCGTTTCCACGCCCCACGCGCTCCCCCGCCGAGCGGGTGCTCGCTTTGCCGGCGTGCCATAAACGAACGCGGCCGCAGATAACGCCACCACAGCAGCGCCATCAAAAACGATGCTGTCTGCGCGACGGCCTGAAGCAATTGAATGTTGAGGTCATCGATCGAAAAACCCATGAACACCGATGCGACGCCAAGGGCGGAAAACAAAACGACGCTCAGGGCAATATCGGCAGCGACGACGCCAAAACAGGCAAGCGCCCAAATCATCGCATTGAGCATGCCAACCTCCTCAAAACCCGGCACTTGGGGACGTTCCTTAACTGCCGGCAGAAAAGGAACGTCCCCAAGTGCCGGCAGTTTGGGACAGTCATTGTTGATGAGAATCGGGCGCAGTGCCAAAAGCCCCGCTCGGCGAGATGTCGAACGGGAAGGTGCCGCAGCGATTGAACGCGGCGATAAACATGCGGATGGCGTTGGACGGCGTGGTGCCCACGAGCTGGGTTGCCGCCGCGAAGGCCGCCTTTTCCTCGGGCAAGACCTTCGCGACAACCGGGGTCATGTGTTCTGCCATGGCGCTTCCTTTTTGAAACGACGGTGGTGCGGATAGATACGGGCCACGCGGCTGGGCAACGGGCCGTGAAGGCAACCCGATTGGCCCGCATCCGGAGTTTGTTTCTACGGCGTTGGTATTACTTGGTATTCCTAAGTATTACCCCGCAGATAGAATACCATACCCGGCCCTATGGAGACGGAGAAAAACGGATCATTTTGTTGCTGGGTAAGTATTTAGAGCGTGATGATGTCCGAGATATTGAGGGCCCGAGCGTCAGCGGAATCGTGCGTGGCAAGCAACAGCATACGGCCGTCGAGCAAGTCGAGCACGGCCTCGGCGCATGCGTCGCGCGCAGCGGTATCTAGACCGGTAAAGGGCTCGTCCAGAATCACCGCGTCGCCTGGGCACAGCAGGGCTCGGGCAATCTCGACGCGACGGCGCTGCCCGCCCGAGAGCTCGGCCACACGAGCATGTACATCGACCCCCGGCACCAGCAGGCGCAACAGGGCTGCGGCACTCGAGGCATCCACGCGCGCGTCGGCGCACACCAGCACGTTATCCAAAGCCGAGGCGCCCTCTACCAGACGCGCGTCCTGAAACACCATCGAGCACGGTGCGCACTCCCCCGCTGCCAACGAAAGCAGCGTCGACTTGCCCACGCCCGAAGCGCCCATCACGCAGGTGCGCCCACCAGCAGAAACGCGAAGTACCAGTCCATCGAGCGCCGGCGCCCAGGGCGCTCGGTCGCCCACGGCGAGCGCAAGCTCCGCAGCAGCCCTGCCGCCAGCAGAGCCGCCCGCACGTCCGCGACTACCACACCCATGCGCCCGCACGGCAGCGCGCCACGCTACGGGCCCCGAAACCCGCAGCAGCCACACCAGCACACGCTCGCACGCCCACGAGGCGGCAACGACCAGCACGGTCCACGCCAGCAGGTCAGCCGTCTCGATGAGCAGCTTCGCCTGATGGATGCGTTCGCCCACGGTGCCCGTCGCCATGCCGATGAGCTCCGCCGCCACGCCGGCCTTCCAGCTCATGCCAATCACGGCGCGGGAACACGAAAGCACAAACGGCAGGACCTCGCGCCAGGTGTGGGCGCAAAACAGACGCCAACCCCGCACGCCATGCAGACGAAACATCTGCTCCAGTGGCTTATCCGCTTGCGTCAAACCCTCAACCAGCGAAAAATACACGCCCGGCAGCGCCATCAAAAAGACCGCCGCAATGCTCACGCGCGCCGACCCCAACCAAATGAGCAGCAGGACCACCACGCAGGCAACCGGTGTCGCCTTAACAAACGAAAGCGCCGGCGCCACCAGGTGGGCAAACGTCCGCGAGTGCGACGAGACTCCGGCGAGCACGCCGCCGCATACCGCGGCAAGCGCCAGCCCACCCAGTATCCGCGCGCCCGCGCCCGCCAAAATCGCCCAGGCACCGCCATCGCACACCAGCCGCAGCAACGCCACCACGACAGCGCCCGGCCCCGGCAAAATCAACGGCTGCGCCACCAGCGCCGCCGCGAAGACCCACACGGCAAGCCAAAAGGCGGCAACGGCACCTGCTGCCGCCACCGCCTTCATACGCTCTGCCATTTGTCGAGCAAACGCACGCACGGGCTACTCCATGTAGTAGAAATCGTCAGCCGGGAGCTTTCCGCCCACGGCGCTCGCGTCCGCATCGGCCAGCACCTGCAGGTACCCACCGAGCGCCGCCTTCATATCCTTCCCCGTCTGGCACACGAGCATGCACCCGGGAATCGCCTTTTCGGCAATCGCGGCGTTATCGACGATACCCGCATCGACCACGGCCTGAGCCCAGTCCGCCGGCGCCGCGTTCACGGCCTCAACGCTCGCAACATGGCAGCTCAGGAATTCCGCCACGACCTCGGGATGCTCCTCGGCAAAGGCACGGCGCACCACGGTCACGCCCGTCAGCAGGCGCGAACCCGTGTCACCTGCCAGCTCATCCCACACATCGGTCAGACTTACCGGAGCCGACAGCCTGCCTTCGCTCTTTGCGATGGCAGCGGTCTTGAACGGCTCGGGCAGCACGCCCACGGCAGAAGGATCGGCAAGCAGGGCCGACAGCACCTCGGTGGGCTCGCTCTTAAACTCAAGCGCCACCTGGCCGGCCAGGCCCGCGCGCCCCAGCAGGTAGTTCATGACGTACTCCGGCGTGGTGCCCTTGCCCGTCATATAGACGGTATGGCCCGCCAAATCGCCAAACGAGGTCACACTCGCGTCGCCCGTCACAACGTTCAGCACGCCCAGCGTGTTGATGTCGATGACCTGCACCGCGCCCTCAGTCTTGTTATAGAGCACGCTCGCCACGTTGGCGGGCACCAGGGCAATGTCGATATCGCCCTGAATGACCTTGGGCACAATCTCATCGGCGGCAGTATTGATCGCAAAGTCGAACTCATTGTCCGTCTCGCCATCGACTGCCCGGTCCATAAACTGCACCAGACCAATCGAGGTCGGCCCCTCGAGCGAGGCGACGCGCACCTCGACCGGCTCTGCAGC
>OGPC01000080.1_pt1 | contig 93444 bp, 90 predicted proteins | sample 1552911 | NCBI WGS metagenome assembly OGPC01 (sample SAMEA2580248, study PRJEB22360) | human gut metagenome | biome: human gut; feature: human-associated habitat; material: faeces | place: Denmark | collected 2008/2010 | reverse complement strand
ACCCCCAATTTTTTGTGTTAAATTAAATTGAAAAATCAACTTTTTTAGTGAGTTAAATAAATAAGAATTCGGAATATCTATTTTCACGGCAGTACACAAAGTCAACGGGAAAGTAGTAGGGCTTTTTTCATCATGAAGCCATGGCTTCATGGTGAAATGAGCGGGGTGCGAGCGCCCCTTGGAGCCGCAGGCGACCTAAGCGAGCAAGCACTTTTTCTTTGGTGAAGCGTTTCTTTTTCTTGCGAGAAAAAGAAATGGTTCAAACACCATTATTATGTAATAATAAAATTTTTTATATGGGGTCATATACAAAGTAAATAGATAGTGTTTTTAATAAGTAAAAAAATATATAATATATGAGATTAATATTCACAATACAATTTGTATCTCTAAAGTAATTATAGCAAAAATTTTTAAAAGCTGGCGGTACTCACTCTTGGTTATATAAGTAAGATAACGCACACACATCGTAGCGGTTGTGACCGAGCATAGATGAACATATCAGAAGCGCCTGTTTGTCATAAACAATGCCTTTTTTATCTTTCCTGCAAAAGACCTTTTCCGAGTGTGAAAGTGTGCTTAAATCGCGTTTCTCGGCTTCATATACCCTTTGACAATACTGTGCTCTGTAACCGTGTGTGTTTGCTCTTTCTTTTACATTCGGAAATACTTTTTCACCTTTTGCTTTCTTGCAAAGGCTGACACATATCTCTATCTCATCAGGGCTCCCGTAAAGCTTTGTACGGCGTTTTCTGCCGCCTTTTGTTCCTCTTGTAACTGATAACCAAGGACGCTCAAATTCGTCAAAATAAAGGTCTGAGCCCCTTATCTGTTTAAGTTCACTGAGCCTCAGTCCAGTGCATCTGCAAAAGGTTACCTGCTCAATGTTTTTAGACTCGCTGAAGTATTTAAGGCTCTTTGACATATCCCTTGAACGCTTAACATCCTGCCTTTTTTTAGGCGGGATTTTTGTTTTGAAATATGAATACGGAACTTCGCAAAGTTTGCATAATGCAGAGCGTCTTGCTGATACAGTCCAGGATGAGAACTTCTTATCAACCGACCATTGCAGCCATTCATCACCGTGAAGCTTAATATCATCTATACTTCTCAGTTTGATGCCGTTTTCCTTTGCCCAGTCAACCATATAGTTAAGCTGTCTTATGTATGTTTTCATTGTGTTAAAAGAATAAATGTACCTGCAGGCAGTGTGATCTTTTTTGGCTTCGTGCCTTGACTCGCCAAACCTGCACAGTGATTTTAAAGTCTTTTCAATTTGGTAGCGTATGCTTCCGTTTCTTGACACAAAATTCACCCCCCTATATTAGTTATTTTTGTTAAAGATAAATCACACCGTTTTTACAGCTTGGTGCTGCTGTTTTTGACTGCCCCAACAGTCGGTACTTTGCCTCTCTTTCTCAATAAGAGAATCAACCCGGCAACAAAAATAACCATATAGAGTTCCTGTTCTGTTTTAGCTCGCTTTGCCTTTCACCTTCCTTTCATCGATAAATTAAACTGACTTTCTTAATTTCTTTTTTTGGGGAAAAAGAAAAAGCCATCCCAACAACTCGAGATGACTTAATTCAAAAAATAATTATGTAAAATTACCTTCTAATATAATTATAGCATATTTTTGATTGATTGTGGTACAACTGTAATTAGTTAGAAAACTTTTCGTCAATATATCTGGGTGATGCTTATTGACACAATAAAACTAATTGGATATACTGTTAATAGGCGATTTACCAAGGGCCTTTGAGCCCCTCACGGCTAATATTTTAGCTGACGGTAAGTCGCCTTTTGATATTCAACGAACTTGTATATAGTTGCTATATCATCATTTGCACCAACAGATAATGTTATTTCATAATATGCTCCGTCAAAATCTTGAAAATATGTCTAATAATATTCAAATCATTTTTTAGCAAAAGAATGTTTTTTTATCCTTGGCATTATGACTAAAATTTGATATTTCAGCAAGCTCATCTATATGTGCTTCCGTATCAAGTCTTATTTTAAATTCATTGTCGCTTGATTTTCTTGTTTTTCCTTTAATGGAGACAAATTATCTCGTGCTTTTTTAGTGGCTTTTTGTTTATTGTTATTGCGTTTCTATTGGCTGTGCTTTTTTCCCCTTTATATTAAGTGCTTATTCAAATTTTTCTTTTACCCATGTGTTTATATTTGATTGTAATACATACTGTTTATTGACTCCATTTTCATTTGTGCTACATTGATGTTAGAGGATTTGTCGTTAATAATTGCCAACGATTCAAGCAGTTGGTGATTAACTTGCGGTAAGTTCTCGTTTTATATTCAATTGCAGTTGCGTTTTATAATACTTCTTGTACATTTCCTGTTTTGCAAATTACTATATTTAACAGTATTAAGCTCAACTGATATAATTCTGCTGTCAGCATTGTATTTTTCTTTGATTGTGATGCATATTTCTTAGGTGTATAGGATACTACTATTGACATAATTTAGACGATTGGATATACTGATAGTGGAAGCGGTAAGAGAAACTTCACTTTGTGATGAAAGCTCTGGCTCGATAAGAGCGGTCGCTTCTTTTTTTATTATTTTATGCTTCATTTCCTATATCCTGTAAGATAATATGCACCCACTATTTCTCCATAGCCTTTTGCGCCTATTTCCCAGGGACTAAAAACTCCCTTAATATCCATATTCGCTCTTGTTTTTGTTCGGTCAAATACGGTAAAATCTGTATCTGTTTTGTGTTAAACAACAAGAAGGCGGCCTTTTTTATGACGCAATTAATATACTTGAATTTTTTAGGATATTGCTTAGATAATTCGTCACCTTCACTATCAGCTTTAAATGAAAACTTGACATTCTCATCTGTATTGGATATTCTATTAGTGAAGGAATTTCTTGTGTCAACGGGTGATTTTTTACTTAGATTGGCTGTACGAGAGATTCCTTTAATTTTTGTTATTTCCTTAAATTCTCTCCTGTTTTTTATCATTGGCACTATGACTAAAAGTTGAAATTTCAGCAAGTTCATCTATATGTGCTTCCGTTGAAAGCACAGTGAAACAAGCGTTAGCGGCGATATCTTCGTCAATAGTGCTTTTTTTGTATATCTGTTATTCCTTTCAGGATTTTGCCTTATTTATCCTCAAGGTCAGCAAAGCTAGTATCATAATCGGCATTATTTTAAGAAGGTCAAGAATGAATGCTTGAAGCTCATTAGCCTGTTTAGGAACAGTTTGCTTAAGGTCGTGGAATAGTTCGTCTCCGAAATAAACAGACATAACACCGCCTATATTATTATGATCAAGCACTATTTTACCGTTTTGATACACACTGTTAGCTCTACCGCAACCGAGTTTTTCGGTATCGTTGACTATGATTGCTTCCAAGCCTATGCTCTTAGCTACCTTCCTATAAGTTCCTCTTCCGCATGAATAGGCGTTATATTGCTTCCTTCACTGGCAAGATTATAAGCTCTTCAGATGAATAGTCCCCGATAAATAGCATAAATCCTGTGTAATAATTAGTAACAGCACCTTCATACAAATTACGAAATTTTTAGTTTGAACTTCGATGTCTAATTCCCTTTAACTCGATGGTAGATGACTGGGATAAATGGCTTGATGATTATGAAAAACGGCACGGAAATGCAAGCAATCGCTTGCAGGATATATTCAAAGATGATACAATAAAGACAACAAAAATATCGTAGCAGGTTCTTGACAATCTTCGGTCGCCGGATTTGGATTTCTTAACAAAAGTCCAGAATGAAACTTTGCGGCAGGGCATGAAAAATCTGCTAAAAAGAGTGGACGGAACGCCAGAGGGTACAGAATGTGCCTACTATTACGATATGCGTGCAAAGTTCCTTAAATGGGAAATGGGCGAAGCCGGAAAGTCAAGCGTCAATGTCTATAATCCGCGTGTTGATTACATAACAATGCATAATCACCCAAGTGGCGGTACTTTTTCGCCAGGGGATATAGGGTCATTCGTAAAGAATGATAATATGCGGGCCATCTTGATTGTGGGCAATAATGGTGAGCAGTATATTTTACAAAAAGACCAATCTTTTGACCGCGACAATTTTAGCAAGGATTATGCTGACTACTATATAAACTAAGAGATCAAGATATAGATTTGGTTGAGGTTTTAAATTTGGCAAATGATTTCTTAGAAAAAGGAGCGTCAAGGTATGGATACAAATATAGAAAAATCATATCCTAAATTAAAAAATGTGAAACCGTATGGCAAAAATGAAGTGATACCTGATGAAATTAAGAACTGGGAAGAATTTGACAGAGCTTTGGTAACATTTATAGTTGATTGTGTAGATCATAGCGAGGACAACAATAACAATGGCAAAAAATGATATGGAATTCATCGAATACAAGATATTAGCCTATCTGTATGAAAGCCTGAAAGCCGGTCATACCACAGCGCTTGAAAAGGAGTAAAAAAAGTATGGATTCAAAACAATCATTAAATGATGAGTTTGGTGAGCTTAATGATATATTTGATCTCGACAGAGATATTAAATTAGCAGAAAAATTATCTAAACAAAAAAATCTAAAAGAAAGAACGAACAGAAACATAAAAGAATTTATGGAAAATCAAATCAAAAGAAAAAAGGAACAAGAATAATTGCAAATTTTTATGCTTTGAATTTTAAAGGTTAAGCACCATACAAAGGAATTGGTGATATATTTATAACAAGTTATAAAGAAGCAGAAAAAAGCATGTGAGTATTTCAAAGATTACGCTGATTAATTATATATTTAGAGGTCAGAATCTTGAATTAGATAAGGACTTAAATTTAGCAAATGATTTTTCTTAGAAAAAGGAGCATCAAAGTATGGATACAAATATAGAAAAATTATCTAAGGAAAACATGGAAAAGTTAAAGCCTTATGAAGATGATGAACCCCAGCCTGATGAAATAAGAACAGCAGAAGAATTTATGCGTATGGCGTTGACGCTTAAAAGGGAAGCTGACAAAATAAAACAAAAAAATCCAACAAGAGGCGACAATAATGGCAAAGAATGATATGGAAGTCATCGAATACAAGATATTGGCATATCTGTACGAAAGCCTGAAAGCCGGTCATACCACAGCGCTTGAAGAGGTCGCGTGGAAATGCCGGCTTTTTGATCAAGCAGTGCTGCAAATGAAAGGAATGATTTGTGTATGATAAGTTATAAAGAAGCAGAAAAAAAGCATGTGAATATTACAAAGATTATGAGATTACTCAAAAATGGGAAGATGACACATATTTTAATTTTTGTTTTGGAATAGTTGGCGAGCCACCTCTACCGGGTATGGAGGAGGTAAGAATTAACAAGGATACTGGCCAATTAAGTACTTATAATCCTTTTTTTGAAATGCAAAAGAAAGCACCAAAAATCACAGAAGATTTGTTTAAAAAATAAGTTTAAGCACCATGCAAAGGCACGGTGCTTTTCTTGTACCCATTTTGAGGTTTAGCAATGATAAACGTAACAATAAAACAAGGGAAAATAACGGCAAGCGGGCACGCAGGTTATGCGCCGATTTTTTCGCATAAAAAAGCCGCCTTTTCAGGCGGCTCGATTTTGCAGAAATCAGCATTATTTCAAGAATTTGATCAGTTCCAGTGCGGCGCCGATATCGCCGTCCACCTTCAGCTTGCCGAGGGTAAACGCCCTTACCGGATCCAGTTTGCCGTTGATCAGTTTGATCAGATTATCCGCGCTTGCAATCAGGATGGCATTACGGTCATAATACTCATAAGGCTCAATATGGATCTCTCCGTTTTTGATTTCCACATAAAAGATTCCCTCCGGCTTGCCCACGATATTGATCTGAAACGCAAGCGTGCCGCTGACGGAACTGACATCCGTATCTTTAAATCTTTCCCTAAAGGCTTCTACAACCTGTTCATAAGTTAAAGCTGCCATACATGACCTCCGTAAAAATAGTATATTTTATTTTAGCACACCGGCAGGTTGAATTCAACAGCCTGAGACCAGATATTACAGAAATCAGCTTTTATCCCTACTGCGTGAAATCAGCGCAACGATCAACCCGGACATCATGGCAACGGTGACGCCGCCTGCCATGGCGGAAAAGCCGCCTGTAATCACGCCTGTAAAGCCTTTTTCCCTTACAGCATCTTTCACGCCGTTTGCGAGCGAATTGCCGAAACCCGTCAGCGGTATCGTGGCGCCGGCACCGGCGAAATCCACCAACTTATCATAAACGCCAAACGCGCCCAGCAAAACGCCGAGGCAGACAAAAAGCACAAGAATCCTTGCCGGGGTCAGTTTTGTATTATCAATCAGGATCTGACCGATCACGCAGATCAGCCCGCCAACAATGAATGCCTTTAAAAAGATCATAAAAAATCACCTGCTGATAGTTTTTGCCCCAGCAGGTGTATTATTCCTTAAAAAATCAAATTTTTATTTTTGTTCTTTTCGTTGTTTCGCGATCGGATCCGTTCACGCCATTCGTAAACAAACCATATTTGAAAGCCGAAATTTTTTGCGCAAAAGCGATAAAACCGCCGGCTAAATATCAGCCAAGATCGATCGGGTTTTTATTATCCATTTTTGCTTTTCTGCCGTATTTCTCCTCAAAGCCGGGATTAATGTAATCCTCAACAACCTTGCCGTCTCTGATTCTGATCACGCGCTCTGCCTGTTCGGCGATCTCATTATCGTGGGTGATCACAATTACGGTTCTGCCGTCATCCTTCAGGTTATGCAGGATCTGCATAACATCTTTTGTGGACCGGGTATCCAGATTGCCGGTAGGCTCATCGGCAAGGATCACGGGCGGCGCGGCTGCGATCGCTCTGGCTACCGCAACTCTCTGCTGCTGGCCGCCGGACAGCGCCGCGGGCAAATGGTGCATACGCTCTTTCAGCCCTACTTTTTCCAGCGCGGCAATGGAAAGCTCGCGCCTTTCCGCTTTGGGCACACCGCGGTAAACAAGCGGAAGTTCCACATTTTCAAGCGCATTGAGCGAGGCGATCAAATTAAAGCCCTGAAAGATAAAGCCGATTTGCTTATTGCGGATCTCGCTCATTTCATCATCCGTAAGATCCTCTACAAGCCTGCCGTTGATATAGTATTCACCGGAGGTGGGAACATCCAAAAGACCCAGCATATTCATCAGCGTGGATTTGCCCGAACCGGACTGACCGATGATTGCCACAAATTCGCCCTCATCAATCGTGAGAGAAACGCCGTCCAAAGCGTTTACCTGGTTTTCACCGGGGTTATATATCTTATACACATTGCGGACATCAATAAGGTGCATCATACTCTTCCTTTACAAATAGTATATTTAAATATTACAGATAATTATATAATTTGTCAAGTGATTTGAATAATAAAATAAAATTGTTTAACAATAGTTAATAGTAATTTAAAAAAGGTGAGAAAAATGGGAATAAGCAAAAACGAATACAGCAAAATGACGGATAAGGCAAGCGGCGATTCCCCCAAGGTCTTAAACAGTATAAAGGCTTTTCTTTTCGGCGGAGCCATTTGCTGTTTCGGGCAGGCGCTGAATGAACTTTTCCGTATGGCGGGACTGAACGGAGACGAAATCAAGATTGCAACGCCGTGCATTCTGATCATCCTTACGGCGATACTGACAGGGCTTGGTGTGTTTGACAAGATCGCAAGGCACGCAGGCGCGGGAACGATCGTTCCCATAACGGGCTTTGCCAATTCCGTAGTCTCCCCTGCGCTGGAATTCAAGCAGGAGGGTCTGATCCTCGGCACTGCCGCGCAGATGTTTACCATTGCCGGCCCCGTTATAGTATACGGCACGGCAAGTTCCGTTATTTACGGGCTGATCATTTATATCTTTAAATTATACTAAATAAGCAAAAGCTCCGGCTGCCGCGTGCTGATTTCACACGGCAACCGGAGCCGCTTCCAGTTTCAAGCAGCTGCAAAGGCTGCTTTTTTTGTATCATTCCGAAACATCAAACGATTCAAGCCGTTTCAGCCTGAAAACATCCCGCGCCGCCCATACTGCCGCGCCGGACAGCAGGGAAACACCTGCTGCAAGGCAGATTTTTGCATCCCCGCCGGCAACATCATTTACATATCCCATGCCTATAACCGGGATCAGGCAGAGAAAAATTCCCGTTATGCTCATCACGAGCTGCCCCACGCCTTTATATATTCGGTTCATATAAAGGTTATGGGCGCCGAATATACCGAGCGTGCAGGCAAGTTTTCGGGCAGTTTTGATATTCTTTTTCTTTTGCGCTTTTGCCGTTTCGCAAGGGTAAACCGGATAAAAAGAAGTAAAATTGGAAATGAAAAGCAGCACCAAGGCAAGCCACAGCGGCACCAGTTCCAAAAGCCCGCTTTTTCCAAGTGTAAACTGAACGGTGATCATGCCGGCAAGGATTAGAATAACAAGAAATGTAGTGATCCTGTACTTAATATGCTTTTTATAGTTATGTATAAAAAACATCAGTATCGCGATAGAATTGAGCGCAATGAAGATCAGCGTGGCAATCAGATGCGCCGTCTGCTCCCAGCCCCAGTCATTGATAAACACAACGCCGGGCATAAAGAAAATGGCGGCAATTGCAAAAGCGGTGCCTACCCTGCCGGGATACCCGAATTTTTTGTAAAGATAGATGATATTCAAGAAGAACGCCGCGGCGGTCAGCACACCCCACATCAAAAAGCCGTGTGGATAATCATAGCCGAGCCAAGAAAGCGTATTATCCGTTTCCGCAGGATTTCTGATAAAACCGAATATAACATTATAAACGAGCGCCATAGTCAGCACAACCATGGACATCGTTTTGTTGGGCGCTTTGAAAGCCCCGATTTTTCCGTAATCGCTCATAACACACCTCCGCGAACCGTTTTCAGGTTTATCATAAGATTTTTGTATTATGTAAGATTTTCCGTTTGGCATTCACCTTGGTGCCGCCGAAATATATAACAAGCGGTTGGTTTTTTATACCTGCTTTTTTAAATCTGAACAAAACGGCGTCATTACCTTTTAAATAAATAAATCTTTCAAATCCTGCCGAGCCGCTGAACTTATTCACAGTGTTGCTGCCAAACCGGCGCGCCATATTTTTTTGATAATCTTTATTTTTCCTAACCTCTTTTACAAGGCGCAAAGTTTGCTTTACTACCCTTTTTGGCATTCCGGGCGGGTATTTTTCTCCCTTTTCCGTGCGGTCATTATAAAGCCTGTAATAATAGCCATCCTCGCCAAAAGCATAAATGACGCTATCTTTAATGACTTCCAATCCGCCGGAATCGCGCATATAATCAACATAATTTTCGTCATTAAAACTGACCTTAACCAAATCGCCGTTTTGGTATTGCTGTGTTATGTATTTTTTAGATTCCTCATAGTGTAAATCCGTATATTTTGACGTGTAAAGAAAATAGTTCATAAAAGTTCCTTTGCGCACCGGCTTTAGCAAAATACCGTCAAAGATCCGTATTCTATCGCTGTACTGCGGTAGCTTTCTGCTTTCATCATAGCACACACAAGAAAAATTGTCCATAAAATAAGACCGCTTAATGACAGTTAAGCGGTCATAACGGAATTTTGTAAAAATCATTTCAGTTGTTTTAAAGAAGACTTATCCGGCGCGGCGATCAAAAGAACTGCCTGAAGCACCAGAAATACAACGGCAATTACCCGGATTGCCGTTATGACTGCGTAAAGCGAATTTACAACTTTCTGAAAAGTGCCCATAACTTTAATATTGTTTTTAAGATCCATACTACACCTCCAAAAGCACAGCGTGGGCAATGCCCGGAATAGGCTGACCCTGCTTGCTGGATGTGGGAGACATTAACGCGCCCGTTGCAACAAACAGCACTTTCTTCAGATTGCCGGAGCGCATCCGTTTTAAAATATGAGAACACAGAACGGACGCGCTGCATCCGCAGCCGGAACCGCCGCTGTTAACATCCTGCTCCTCCAGATCAAAGATCATCAAACCGCAGTCATAATGAACTTCCCGAATATCCAGCCCATGCTCCTTTTCCAGCAGTTCATAAAGCAGTTTGGAACCTGTGCTGCCGAGATCTCCGGTGAGGATCATATCATAATCCTGCGGCGCAGTATTCGTATCGCACAGAAAATCATAGATCGTCTTTTCCGCAGCCGGCGCCATGGCGGCGCCCATATTATTCGCGTCCGTAATTCCGAGATCGCAGATCGTGCCGATTGACACAGCCGGAATTTTGATGCCGCTGCCCTTGTTTTTGACCACTGCGCAGCCGGCGCCCGTTACAGTCCACTGGGCTGTTGGCGGTCTCTGCCCGCCGTATTCAAGCGGAAAGCGAAACTGCCTTTCGCTGGAGCAAAAATGGCTGGACGTGCCGGCGGCAATACACTGCGCGCCGCCGTCCACGAGCATAGCCCCGATGCTGAGCGAAAGCGCCATTGTGGAACACGCGCCGTAAAGCCCTATGGACGGCATCATTAAATCTTTCAGCGCAAAGGAACTGCCCATACACTGATTGAGCAGGTCTCCGCTCAAAACAAAATTCACCTCTGACGGCGCAGTATTCGCATTACTGAGCGCGCGTATAATGGCATCGTGCAGCATTGCAGATTCGGCAAGTTCATACGATTCCTGCCCCATGGTTGTATCTTCAAAGATCGCGTCAAAATCAGCGGCAAGCGGCCCTTCGCCCTCTTTTTTTCCGCATACGCCCGCCGAACCGATAATGACCGGCGGCCTGCTGAAAAACGCGGTTTTGCCCTTTATTTGCATAAAAAAACACCTCAGGTTTATTTTGCCCGAGATGTTTTGTTTTATTGTATTCGCTTTTTGATTTATGCCGCCTAAACGGCAGGAATTTTTTTGAAATTTTTAAAACTTTTATTCAAAATAATACACACGTGTTTCGTAAGGGCGCGTTTTGAACCCGTTGCCCTGAACCGTGGGATTTTTATAATTACACAGCAAGGGCGTACCTTTTTCCAGATCAAAGCCCTTTGGCGCCTCAAACGCAACATTTTCTTCTGTAAAGGAATTGATTACAAGCAGGCGCTTGCCTTTATAATTTCGCTCATAAACATAAAGTTTATCCGAATTTTTATAATGCTCCTTATAATCGCCCCAAATTGCAACATCATTTTCCTTTTTGAACTTAATCAGCGCCCTGTAATGATTGAGGATCGAATCCGGGTCGTTTTCCTGTGCCGCCGCATTGATTTCTTTATAATTCGGATTCACATAAAACCACGGCGTGCCCGTTGTGAAACCGGCATTCTCCTCTGCGCTCCACTGCACGGGTGTGCGCGCATTATCCCGGGTGGATTTAAACGCAAGTTCCGAACACAGTTTTTCCGGGAGATGCATTTTTTCCCTTGCGGTTTTGTAGTTATTCTGCACAAAGCAGTCCACATAATCCGAAACACTGTTCAGGCGGATATTCGTCATACCGATCTCCTGCCCCTGATAAATAAACGGTGTGCCCTGCTGAAGCATATACATATTTGCAAGCATTTTGCCAGATTCCACACGGTATTTTTCACTGCCGTAGCGGGAGATGATACGCGGGTGATCATGGTTTTCAATATAAAGGGTGTTCCAAGCCTTGCCGTTCAATTTTTCCTGCCACCTGGAAAAAGCGTGTTTCATTTTTTTCAGATTAAATTTGGTTTGCAGATAATCCATCAGGATACAATCCGCATCCATATGCTGAAAATGGAACATGAGATCCAGTTCCCTGTTTTCCCCGCCTATGTATTTCAGCGCGTTTCCCGGCGTCATCATCGGCGCCTCGCCAACGGTAAAGCAGTCATACTGATCCGTAACCTCCCGGTATTCACGCAGATACTCGTGAACATGCGGGCCGTCCATATAATGCTCTATGCCGCACGCGGTGGGGATCGGAAAGCCGTTTGGCAGACCTTCTTTTTTGGAGATAAAGGTAATCACGTCTTCCCGGAAACCATCCACACCCAGATCAAGCCAGAAACGGAGGATATCCTTGACTTCACGGCGCACGTTCGGGTTATCGTGATTCAGATCCGGCTGCTTTTTGGCAAATACATGCAGGTAGTATTCATCGATATCTTTTTCATATTCCCAAGCGCCGCCCTCAAAGCAGGAGAGCCAGTTGTTGGGCGGGCGTTTCCCCCTGCCCTTACGCCAGAAATAATAATCATGATACGGCGAGGAGGGATCTTTGGACTTTCGGAACCATTCATGTTCATCCGAAGTGTGGTTCACAACCAGATCCATAATCACTTTCATGCCGCGCGCATGCGCCTCATCCAGCACCTGCTTAAACAGATCCATATTTCCGTATTCCGGGCTGATATTGCGGTAATCAGCAATATCATAGCCGAAATCGGCGTTCGGCGAAGGATAGAGCGGCGAAAACCAGATGCAGTTGATGCCGAGGCTTTCCAGATAATCCATTTTGCTGAGCACGCCCTGCAGATCGCCGATGCCGTCTCCGTTGCCGTCACAAAACGAACGCGGCCAGATCTGATACACAACAAGATTTTTAAACCAGTCTTTCATAAAATTCACCCCTTAAGATAATTATAGCAAACAAATCCCGGCAGAACAACCGATAATCCGAAATAAATCGAATCTCTTAAGTGCAAAGGGATCAGCGGTCATTCTTTTTATCGTGCTTTTCCTGCTTTTTTCTGGCCCTTTCGGCTTTGAGTTTTTCTTTCATTGCCTTTTGCTCTTCTTTTAAGGCTTTTTCTTTTTCCTCTTCCAGCCGTGCCTCTTCCTGCGCTCTGCTTTTGGCGTCATCATAAAGCGCTTTAATATCTTCGTAATGGCGGTAATTTTCCGCCTGCTTAACCAGTTTTACGGCATCGATATAAGGCTTGGCAAGTTTGTTGTAATAAGAGTTGTCGTCCGTTGCCTTTTTGATCTCGGCGTCAATCTCTTTTTTCTCTTTTTTAAGCCGCTCACGCTGTGCCTTTAAGTTTTGCACTTCTGCGGCATTTTTTGACTTCTTTGCCTGCTTGATCTGCTCTTCCAGCCCGGTGCGCGCCTCCAGATTTGCATCTTCCTTTTCAAACAGGGATTCAAACACGGAAGTATCAAACGCCTCTATATGGCCGCCGTGCTTTTTCTCAATGATCTTTTTGCTGTAGATCCTGTTTTTGGCGGATTCGATTGCGGAAGAACGCTCTTCTTTTTGCAGTTTGGTTTCTTTCGGCATTGCCTTTGCCTTTGCAAGAATGCTCTGCAGTTTTTCATAAGAATCGGCAGTTAAGCCGTCCAGCCCGGCGGCGGCAAGCTGCTGCGCCTCCTTGAGTTTAAACTTCCACTCTTCCGTATCAAATTTTCTCATTTCCTCCATAACGATCTTGGAGATCTCGATCGTATCATTATACTCTGCAGCGCCCTTGTATAATTTTCTGGCATCCTTTCTTGCCTGTTTTGTTGGAGCGGATTTGATTGCGGCTTTCATCTTTTTCAGATCTTTCGGCTGCGCGTTTTCAAACTGCGCGGATTCCTCGATCATATCGATCGTTTCCACAATATCACGGTCTCTGAGAACATGGTTTCCGTAATCCTCAAACAGAGCGCGCACTCTGAGCACCTTAATGATGCCCCGCTGGCGGATCTCCGTCATATCATAAAAGAAATACGGTATAACATTCATCACCGCGCCGACAACGGAAAGAATAACGATAACTGTGAAAACTTCCTTAAAAATATCCGGCAGATACAAAACGTTATACGGTGACTGGCTCATATCCGCAGCCGTTTTTCCGGTGATCTCCACAATCTCGCCCATGCGCTCCTTAAGCACGGTATCGTTGATACCCATGCTTTGGTATACGGACGGAACCACACTGCTGGTTGCAAGCGTTACGACTGTTCCGATCAGACCAACGGTGGAGAACATGCCGTCAATCCGCTCACCGGTTATGTACTGCTGATAATCACGCATATCTGCATTCATTGCCGGGGTCAGTATAACACCGAACGAGGTCATCAGATAATTCATAAACAGAACAACGGCGATTGCCCAGATCATATTTTCCGGTTCTGACCGGACAACGGGATAGAGCAGCGATAGAAATATGGCGTTTAAAATATTCGTTACGATAACGACCTTTTTCTTGCCCCATTTGCGGATTGCGAACGGAGCGGCGAGCATGCCCCAAAGGCTTGCGTTGCCGACGAAAAGACCGAGAAAGCTGAACGCGCCGGCGGAAATATCGCCCTTGCTGTGGTATTCATAGCACCAGTTGATCATCTGGCCGTAAGTGGTTTCCAGAAATCCCACCCAGCCGGCAAGGGAAATGACCCAGAACAGTTTGTTTTTTGCCACTGCCTTGAGCGCATCCCAGAATTTAATACGGATAACATGGGTTTTCGCCTGCACGATCTTTTCCTGCGTATTGGCGTAAATATAAACGGAACAGATAATGCCGATAACGGCAAACGGCGGATAAAGCACCCTATACACATTCATATCGGTAATAGAGCCGTCCTCCGTTACCAAGGACGCAACGAGCGGCAGAACCGCCGTTGCGATGGACGGTGCAAGAGAATACACTACGGATTTGATTGTTAAAACATCCGCCCTTTCCTGCGTATCCGGCGAAAGCACCATGATCAGGTTTTCATATGCCTCATAGAAAAACATATAAAAGAACTGGATGCCGATATTGAACAGAAGCACGATAATGCCTTTGATGATTTGGCTTTCGATCTTTTCATACGGCACCATGACCATACCGATCACGATTGCAGCGGTTGGAAACGCCATATACAGCATATAAGGTCTGTATTTACCCTGCTTACCGCGGGCGTTATCAATAATATTTGCACGGATCGCGGTTGCAGGGAACGAAATAATAATGGAGACGGCATACAGCAGATACATAAAATTCGGCTCTATGCCGATGGCATTGCCGATGATCAGATTTGTTGTGCTGAGCGTTAACTGCTGAATACAGTAGATCAGGAAATACATACCGATTCCGCCTACCGAATATGCCGTAATCTCCTTAAACGGCATATATCTGCCGGGCATGGGATGGTTCCAGTACACCCGGGCGTCTGAAACGAATTTGCGAATTTTGTCTACATTCAGAATTCACCCCTCCTTACTATAAAAGCCTATTTATATTATAACACTGCGCCGAAACGCAAACTATTCTCTAAATGCCCAAAAAAGCGGTCTGTTTTTTAATCAATATGCGAATTGAATTTCCGATTCAGTGGTCTAAATTTCCGATTTTTGTATGTTGTGTTTGTGAAATAAAGAAAAAAACGGCTCTGCCGAATGGCAAAGCCGCAAACAGAATACAGGATTAAATTATATTACACGGTTAAAATATTACACGGTTAAAAGACTGCGACGTTTCTTTTTTATAAAAAACGGAAGGGCAAATAAAAGTGCTTTGCAAATATTATCTGCAATCATGCAATACCAGACCGCATTAAGGCCAAGCCCCCAAACGCGAACACACAGAAACGTGAACAGGATCCTGACCGCCCACATACCTGCCGTTTCCACAAAAAAGGCGTAACCCGTGCGGCCAAGGCCGTAAAATATACCCTCCAGCACCACCATCAGCCCAAAAAACGGCTCTGAAAACGCCACGATCTTCAGCATGGCGGAACCGAGTTCAACCACACGTTCGCTTGGTGTAAACAGGCGCATCAGCAATGTGGAGCCAAAATAGAGCAGAATGCCGCTTAAAACCATAACGGCAACGGTCAGAACCACGCTGAGCCGGCTGACTGCCTTTAATTTTTGCGCATTGCGCTCTCCCCTTGCGTTGCCCACAAGCGTGGAGGCGGCGGAGCGCAGCCCGTAACCCGGAACATAAAAGATTTCCTCTGCGGTTACGGCAATCGAATGCGCGGCAAAAACCGTTGTGCCCATACCGGAAACGAGACTTGCAAAAACAACATAGCCAAGGCAGGAGGCAACGCTGCTGCCAAACACGGGCAGACCCACGCCCGCATATTCTTTGAGCACAGCCTGATCCGCCCGTGTTTTGGCAAGGCGCCATTTCAAATCCTTGTTTTTATGGCAGGAACAGAGCATTAAAATGCCCGAAAGCGCATAGGAAAGCGCAGACGCGACTGCCGCGCCCTCTACACCAAGTTCAAAGGTATAGATCAAAAGATAGTTCATCACGATATTCAGCCCGTTCGCGGCGGCGCTTATGATCATAGGCGTCTTAGTGTTTCGCACCGCACGCAGGGCATACCCCATAACAGACGAAACCGAGCGGAACACAAGCGGCAGGCTGATGATGAAGAAATAACGTGAAGCCGTGGGGCATATTGCCGGCTCCGCACCCATCCAGACGGGAATAAACGGGCTGAGCGCCACCGACGCGGCGCCCAGAACGATCCCCGCGCCTACGGCAAGAAGAAACGCTTGGCGGCAGAGTTTTCTGACCTGCTCTGTATCCCCGGCGCCGTAAGCTTTGGATATAAGAACAAGCGCTGCCGTGCCGATCGCGGACGGAGCGCTGTTTACAAGCCATGTTACATTGGTGGTGATGCTTACGGACGCCGTTGCCTGCTCACCGAGCCTGCCCACCATTGCCGTATCCACATACTGCAGCAGTGTGGACAGGATCTGCTCTATTACAGTTGGAAACGAGAGAAAGATCAGTGTTTTTAAAAGCCTGCCGTTTCCTCGATTTACTAATTTACTTTGATTCATAGATTCCAGATACGCTTGCTGTATTCAGGCACAGACCGTTTCAATGCTGCCGGTAACGGTGATCTGCGCTTTTGCGTTTTCATCGTCAAGGATCACTTCTCCCACCGCCGGCACACTGATCTTGCCGGAATACGGGTTTTTAATGCTTATAACAGGCGTTGTGATCTCCGCCTCCACATCCGATCTTTCAAAGCAGAGATCGGTATCGATCATCTCGCAATTCACGAGTTTCAGACCTTTGCAGTAGCAAAACGGCTGCGTGCCGATGATCTTGCAGTTGATCAGCGTTAAATTTTCCGAGTACCACGCAAGATACTCCCCTTTTACAAGGCTGTTTTTCACCGTTACATTATGCGAATGCCAAAACGCATCCTTCGTATCAAAACTGCAGTCCTCAAACACGGCGTCTTTGATATACTGGAAAGAATATTTGCCTTTGAAATCCACATTTGTAAAATGCAGATTCTCACTGCGCATCATAAAATACTCGGACTGCGCCGCGCAGTTTTTCATGTTTATATTTTTTACAGACCAGCCAAATTCGGGAGAAACGATATCGCAGTTTTCCATATTGACATTACTGCATTCCCGAAGCGCTTTAATGCCGTGCAGTTTTGTGGAGCGGATCTCGATGCCGTTCGAATACCAGAGCGCCGCGCGGCAAAGTTCCGTCATATCGCAGGAATCGATTTTTAGATTTTCATCATGCCAGAAAGGATAGCGAAGGTTGCAAAACGTATGATACACCTCCACATTTTTGCTCTCTTTCAGTGCGCTCTCGCCGTCCGCAGGGCCGTCAAACGCACAATTTTTAAGTACAACGCCGTCGCTGCCGTAAAGCGCGCGTTCTTCATCAAATTGCTCATTCTCAAATGTTTTCAAACTTGGTCCTCCTTATACTCATTCTATGCTATGCCTGATCATTAACCTTTTATAATTTGTTCTATTCGGAACAGGCATTTACGATCTGGTTTACCATGCGCCAGTAAATACTTGTGGCGCCCTCATAATTGCTTGTCATAGCGATAACAAGCTGAAGATCCGGAACAACAAAGATATACTGACCCGCGTGCCCCTGTGCAAAATATGCCGGGTAATCGTGATCCCCAAAGGTGCGCACCCACCACTGGTAGCCGTAATCGGCAGAGCCGGAATCATGTTCAAACTGAACGGTTGTAGACTGTGTGACCCAGTCCTGCGAAACCAGCTGACTGCCCTGTCATTCGCCGCCGTTTAAATACAGCATGCCGAATTTTGCCATATCATAAATATTCATGGAAACGCCGTTGCCGCCGTCCGAAATGCCCTGCGCATCCGCAGAAACGCTTGCGCTGTTCATTTCCATCGGATCAAACAGATATCGTTTGCCGAATTCCTCCAAAGTCATTCCCGAAGCCTGCTGCAGGATCGCGCTTAAAAGATGCGTATTGCCCGTGGAATAGTTAAAAACGGTACCGGGACGGGAAGTGACCGAACGATCCAGAATGTACTGCACCCAGTTTGCCGAAGAACGCCAGTCATACCAATCTGCGGTATCGCTCATATCGATGCCCGAAGTGTGGGTAAGCAGATGGCGGATCGTAATCTCCGCCCAATATCCTCCGTTTTCAAGCACTTGGGGAAAATAAGTTGAGATCGGAACATCCACACTTTCAATCAGCCCCATATCCACAGCGATACCGATCAGCGCGCTCGTAACGCTTTTAGAAGCGGAATTCAGCACAAACACGCTGTTTTCGTCATACCCATCCTTATAGTATTCATCCACGATATAACCGTTTCTTACAATAACGGAGGAAAGAAGCGGAAAGGAATCAAACGTTTCGTGCACATCATTCAGAACAGCGGGATCTACGCCCTGATTTTGCGGGCTGTCTTTTTGCCGCTGCCAGGCAGGCGGCGCGGCGGTTGTAGAAACCGTTGTGCCGGATGTTTGTGGTTCAGTGCTGTTTACATTTTGCCTTGCGCAGGCACAAAGCGAAAAGAGCATTACCAAAATAAAACATACCGCAATCCGTTTTTTCATAAAAACGCCCCTTAATGTTAAACTGACAGGCGGCTTTCCACCGCAACATCAGTTTAACACCAAAGGGCATCTATAGCAAATACTTATTTTGAATAGCCGTTTATAACTTTTTTCTATATCTGAAAAACTTCAGATCAGCGGCGCAGCACGCCGTTCTCATTCGCTTAACCGCTTACGGTCAGCCGAGGATCTCTTTGAGGATCTTTGTAACTTCCGCCGCAGGCGCTTTGCCTTTTAACGCGCGCATGCACTGGCCGATCAGGAAGTTGAACGACTGGGATTTGCCGCCTTTATATTCCTCCACCGCTTTCTGGTTGCCCGCGATCACTTCCTCCACAACGGATCGGATTGCGCCGGTATCCGAAAGCACTTCCATATTATGCGCTTTTACATAATCGGCGGGGATCACATCTTCCTCAAAAACAGCCTTAAAAACATTTTTCGCGGAATCACGACTGATCTTATTGGAATTTAACAGATTGATGATCTCGCCTAAGGAATCCTGCCTGAAATGCATATTTTCCGGCAGGGTCTGCGTATCGTTAAGCATCTTCATCAACTCGCCCATGATCCAGTTGGCGCTGTCTTTGGGATTGCCGGTGATCTCAACCGTTCTTTCAAACAGGCGCACATAATAAATGCTGGAACAGATCATGGAAGTATCATATTCGGAAAGGCCAAGCTGCGTCGTATAACGCTCCTTTTTCGCGTCCGGAAGCTCAGGCAGTGTTTTCCGAATCTTTTCAACATATTCCTCCGTAAGGCAGACGGGCGGAATATCCGGATCCGGAAAATATTTATAATCCTGCGCGTCTTCCTTGCTGCGCATAGCGTGGGATTCGCCCTTGGCGTCATCCCATCTTCTGGTTTCCTGAACAACTTTGCCGCCGTCTTCAATGATCTCCTGCTGGCGGCGCGCCTCACTTTCAATGGCATTATGGATCGCCTTGAAAGAATTGATATTTTTCATTTCCGTTCTGGTGCCGAGTTGATCCGAACCCTTTTCCATAACGGAAACGTTTACATCGGCACGCAGGGAACCCTCCTGCATTTTACAGTCTGACACACCGCAGAACTGCAGGATATCCCTGAGTTTTTCAACATACTGCACAGCCTCATCCGCAGAGGCAATATCCGGCTCAGAAACGATCTCCAAAAGCGGCACGCCGCAGCGGTTGAAATTGACAAGCGTACAGTCGTTCCACTCATCGTGGATCAGTTTGCCTGCGTCTTCCTCCATATGGATCTCATGGATCCGGACTTTCTTTTTACCGCCGTTAATGCTGTCATCGATCTCAATATAGCCGTTTCTGCATATGGGCAGATAAAGTTGGCTGATCTGATAGGCCTTTGGCAGATCGGGGTAAAAATAATTCTTTCTGTCAAACTTATTATTCATCGTGATCTCGCAGTTTGTTGCCAAACCTGTTCTGACCGCGAATTCAAGCACTTTTTCATTCAGAACCGGAAGCGTGCCGGGCATGCCGGAACAGATCTCACAAACGTGGGTATTCGGCTCGCCGCCGAATTCAGTGGAGCAGGAGCAGAAGATCTTTGTTTTCGTTGCAAGTTCTGTGTGGACTTCCAGTCCGCAAACCGTTGAAAATTCCATGTTTCCGCCTCCTTAAACGCCTGCCGGCTTTTTGGTGTGATAGTCTGTAATATTCTGATACGCATTGCCGGCGGCAAGGATTGTTTTTTCATCAAACGGTCTGCCGATCAGCTGCATGCCAACGGGCATACCGCTGCCGTCAAATCCGCACGGCAAAGCAAGGGAAGGCAGACCCGCAATATTAATCATAACGGTATAAATATCGCCGAGATACATGGCAAGCGGATCGCTTAAGCCTTCGCCCATGGTAAGCGCCGTGGTGGGCGCAACCGGGCCAAGCAGAAAATCATACTTCTGAAACGCCTCATTAAACGCCTTTACAATCAGCCCTTTTGCCTTTAACGCCTTATTATAATAAGCGTCAAAATAACCGCTGGAAAGCACAAAGTTACCCAGCATAATGCGCTTTTTGACCTCCATGCCGAAGCCTTCGGATCTGGATTTGAAATAAACTTCGCGCAGGCTGTGCGCATCCGGCGATTTGTAGCCGTATTTAATGCCGTCAAAACGGGAGAGGTTTGAGCACGCCTCCGCGCATGCAATAATATAATAAGTGGGAATCGCGTATTTTACGATCGGCATGGCAAATTCCTCCACCTCTGCGCCGAGAGACCGGAGCGTTTCCGCCGCCTGCATCACGCTTTTGGCAACGTCCTCGCTAATCCCCTCGCCGAAGAAATCGGACGGAATACCTACCTTTTTGCCTTTCAGATCCGCGGTATTTTTGATCTCATCCAGTGTGAACGGATTCGGGTCCGCCGAAGTGCCGTCTTTTTCATCTTTTCCGCAGATCACGGAGAAAAGCGCCGCCGCGTCAAGCGCCGTCTTGGTGATCGGCCCGATCTGATCAAGAGAAGAGGCATACGCGATCAACCCGTATCTGGAAACAGAGCCATAAGTGGGTTTAAGACCCGTAACGCCGCAGAAAGAACAGGGCTGGCGGATGGAGCCGCCTGTATCGGAGCCGAGCGCAATCACGCTTTCACGCGCCGCCACGGCCGCCGCCGCGCCGCCGGAAGATCCGCCGGGCACCTTATTGGTATCCCACGGGTTTTTGGTGGCGCCGTAATAGGAAGTTTCCGTAGTGGAGCCCATGGCAAACTCGTCCATATTCACTTTGCCGCACGGGATCATGCCGGCTGCCGTCAGTTTTTTGACAACAGTGGCATCATAGGGCGGTTTAAAATTATAAAGCATTTTGGAAGCGCAGGAAGTGATCTCACCCTTTGTGCAAATATTATCCTTAATTGCAACAGGAACGCCGGCAAGAGGGGAATTTGCATCGCCGCTGTCTATCTTTTTTTGCGCGGCTCTTGCCTTTTCCAAAGCGGCATCCTTATCAAACGCCGTATAGCAATTGTAAGCGCCGTCTTTTTCCTCTATGCGTTTTGCAACGGACGCAACAGCGTCCTCGCAGGAGATTTCCCTGCTTTGAATTTTCTGCGCGATCTCCAGCGCCGTCATTTCATAAAGTTCCATACCGTGCCTCCTATTCCGTTACCGTTTTCGGAACAACGAACGCGCCGCCGCTGCTTTCCGGAGCATTTGCCGTTATCTCGTGCGGAGACATGGATGGTTTGACCTCATCTTTTCTGAAAACATTATGGATCGGAAAAGAATGGCTCATTGCCTCAACACCCGTTGTATCGAGTTCGTTGAGCATATCGATATAAGTCAGGATATCCTGAAGCTCGCCGCCCACTTTTTTTTCCTCTTCCTCGGTAAGTGTGATTCTGGCAAGGGATTCAAGATATTTGATCAGTTCGGGAGTAATTTGCATATAGACCCTCCTATTTTCGTAAAAGCAAATATAAAAGGCAATCGGGCGCACAGAATGTGCACCCGTGTTGTTTATTTTTCGGGAACGGGGCGGCGAAGTTTGATATGGGTTTCGCGAAGCTGCATTTCCGTTACCGTATTCGGCGCGCCAAGCAGAAGATCCTGCGCGTTGGAATTCATCGGGAAGGCAATGACCTCCCGGATATTTTCCTCATCTTTAAGGAGCATGATCATTCTGTCCACACCGGGCGCCATACCTGCATGCGGCGGCGCGCCGTAATGGAACGCCTTAAACAGAGCGCCGAATTTTTCTTTCACGTCCTGCTCTGTATATCCCGCCATTTCAAAAGCTTTTACCATCACATCCGGTCTGTGGTTTCTGACCGCGCCGGAGGAAAGTTCTACGCCGTTGCAGACGATATCATACTGATACGCCTTAATCTTAAGCGGATCCTCGTGCAGAAGAGCATCCATTTCGCCCTGCGGCATGGAAAACGGATTGTGTGTGAAGATCAGTTTGCCGTCCTCATCCAGCTCATACATCGGGAAATCCGTAATAAAGCAAAGTTCAAATTTGTTTTTATCAATCAGATCCAGTCTGTTGGCAAGCTCCGTGCGTATCTGACCTGCAAGTTCGTTTACGCGTTTCGGCGCATCGCAGATGAAGAACAGCGTATCATCCGTTTTAAAGTTGAAGATACGGCGCAGTTCCTCTTTCTTTTCGGGAGGCAGGAACTTATCGATCGGGCCTTTGTAAGAGCCGTCTTCCAGCACCTCGATATAACCAAGGCCTTTCATACCGATCTCCAGCGCGAATTTCAGCATCTTTTCAAACCAGCCCTTGGACTGCTTGGCACAGCCGGGAACATTGATACCCCTGACCGGTCTGCCCTTGAACGCTTTAAATTCTACATCGCTAAAGAAATCCGTAAGATCTACAATCTCCAGCGGGTTTCTGAGATCCGGTTTATCCGTGCCGTATTTCAGCATGGATTCTTCGTATGGGATCCTTACAAACGGCGCGGGAGACACAGCCTTACCGCCGCCGAATTTTGTGAACGTATCATAAAGCACATCCTCTGCAACGGCGAAAACATCTTCCTGCGTTGCAAACGCCATTTCAAAATCCAACTGGTAAAATTCACCGGGAGAACGGTCTGCGCGGGCATCCTCGTCCCTGAAACACGGCGCGATCTGAAAATATTTGTCAAAGCCGGACACCATAAGCAGCTGCTTGAACTGCTGCGGCGCCTGCGGCAGCGCGTAAAACTTGCCCTCATGCTTTCTGGAGGGAATAATATAATCCCTTGCGCCCTCCGGCGAAGAGCAGGTCAGGATCGGCGTCGTGATCTCCGTAAAGCCAAGACTTTCCATCTTTTTGCGCAGGAAAGAAACAACCTGACTTCTAAACAGGATATTATCGTGAACCGCCTTGTTTCTGAGATCCAGAAAACGGTAGGTAAGGCGTACATCTTCCCGCGTTTCCTTTGAATCGGAGATTTCAAACGGAAGATTTTCCGTGCAGGCGCCAAGCACGGTAAGTTTATCTACCTTAACCTCCAGTTCGCCCGTTTTAATCTTTTTATTTACGGTTTCCTCATCACGTTTTACAACAACACCCTCAACAGAAATCACGCTCTCTTTTTTGAGGTGATAAATGAGCGTATCATCGTTTACAACAACCTGCGTTACACCGTATTCATCACGCAGATCTATAAAGGCAACGCCGCCGTGGTCACGGATGGTATCCACCCAGCCGGCAAGCGTTACGCTCTGACCGAGATCATCCAGGGTCAGTTCCCCGCAGTTAAAAGTTCTGTAAGCCATAAGTACGATTCCTTTCGGAGTTAAAATTTAACATTCGCCGCCCGCGCGGCAGGAGCGGAAAAGCCTTGTTTTGCCGCAAACTATACCACTCCACAATAATTTCCGTAATAGTATAGCATATAAATTTAAAATATACAATAAAAAATTACGCAAACACAGAAAAAACCGTTTAAGTCCGGACTTAAACGGTTTTTGTGTATCTGTATCCTAAACAATCGCTTGCAGCGCTACGTGTTTGCTTATCTGCTGAGCAGAGCCCGCTCATAAGGGGCAAGATGCAGTATACCGCCGCGGCAGACGCCCCCGAAGAACGAATAGGAAGCGTCCCAAACGCTGCCCACATCAATATCCGCCGAATCGGCGGAGAGATTCACGGCAGTCAGCACGCTGTTTTCACTGCCGGAACGGGTATAGGCCAGCACGCCCCCTTTTGCATAGACGATCTGAAACTCGCCTTCCTTGAAAGCGGCACAACCGTGGCGGATCTCCCCAAGGCGCTTATACCATCTGTAGAGTTCTTTGTTTATATGATCCCACGGGAAACACGCCCTGTTGAACGGGTCTTTCATGCCCTGCATACCCGCCTCATCCCCATAATAAATACTGGGAACGCCGGGCAGCGTAAACTGCAGCAGGCTTGCCGTTTTCAGCATGGAAACGCCTTTTAAATACGCCGCATCGCCAAGGGTATTGTGCTCGTGCTGCCACGCCCGGTCTTTTCCGGCGGCATCCGGGCTGGCAAGATACGTAATGGCGCGCTGTGTATCGTGCGTGCCGATATGGTTCATCAGTTCATGCAAAACACACGGCGGATAGTTTTCCACGATGTGCATAACCGAATCCGCAAACGCCTCCGCTGTGCCGCCCTTAACAAAACGCAGAACGGCTGCGGCAAAGGGATAATTCATTACGCTGTCCAGCTGATCACCAAGCAGATACCGCCGCCGTTTGCCGTAAGCAAATTTCGTGGTAGCGTCTTCCCACACCTCGCCTATGATCACGGCGTTTTCCTTTTCTTCCTTTACGGCAGTTCGGAGTTCATCCAGAAAAACATCCGGCAATTCATCCGCCACATCCAGTCTCCAGCCGTCTGCGCCGGCACGAAGCCATTTGCGCAGAATGCCGTTTTTGCCGCATATATATTCGCGGTAAGCGGGATTTTCCTCCTCCACCTCCGGTAGGAGTTTAATGCCCCACCAGCTTTTATAGCCGTTTGGGTAATCCGTAAATTTATACCAACTGTAATACGGACTTTCCTTACTGTTATAAGCGCCCACACAGTTATAATGGGAATACATATTAAAATATTTGGAATCGCAGCCGGTATGGCTGAAAACGCCGTCCAAGACAACGGAAATGCCCAGTTTGTGCGCGCTGCGGCATAAGGAGCGAAAATCTTTTTCGCTGCCGAGAAGAGGATCTATCTGTTCATAATCCGCCGTATCATAGCGGTGATTGGAATTTGCCTCAAAGATGGGATTCAGGTAAATACAGGTTACGCCGAGAGACTTGATATACGGCAGTTTCTCCTCAATACCTTTTAGATCGCCGCCGAAATAATCGTTGTTCCAAATGCCGTTCATCTGGTTCTCATTCCAGAACGGCTCCTCGCCCCATTTGCGCATAACACGGCTTTCCCTTACGCCTTTTTTCGGCGCGCCGCTGCTGCAAAACCTGTCCGGGAAGATCTGATAAATAATGCCGCCCTTTAAAAATGCGGGTGTTTTAAAATTCCGGTCAAACACCGTTTGCTGAAATTCCGCGCCCTGTGCGTTGAAATCGCCAAGCCCGTTTTCCACTTTTTTGATATAATTCAGGCCCCACGGGGTATCCAGTTCAAAATGATAAAAATAAATACCGGGCGTGGTGGCATAAAAGTGCAGTTCCCAAAACTCATGATCACCGCCGCACATACCTGCCCAGAACATGCCGTAAAACACGGTATCTTCCCCGTCTTTACGCACGGCAAGGCGCGCACCGGAACAGCCCATGGCTCTGGGTACAATGATACGCAGTTTAACCTTTTCCTCTGTGGCAATAGCACGAACAGCGGACTTGTATTCAGTTTTTCTGGAATCAAAAGGCTGCATAACCGCTCCGTAAAAACCGTGATGAAAACACTTGAGGCAAGGGCGTTGTTCCCTTGCCTTTGCGTTTAAAATAATTTGTTTTAAGAAATTCAGGCTTTTGCTCTGCCTGTTTTTCTGCCGCCAGAAACGGCCTTTTTGCTTTCCGCCTTATCCTCTTTTTCAAAGCGGACAGGCTTGGTGTGCCAAATATTCTCGGCATATTCCGCAATCGCGCGGTCCGCGCTGAAGATGCCCGCCGAGGCAATATTGATCAGGCTCATTTTGGCAAATCTATTTTTATCCTTATAAAGTTCGGCAGAAAATTGCTGCGCTTTCTGATAATCGGCAAAATCCGCGAGCGCCATATAAGGATCGGAATTGGTAAGGCCGGAAACGAAATCGCCGAAATTCTTGCCGTTTACGCGGGCGGAAAGAAAATCAATCACGCCCTTTAAAACAGGATTGTTATTCACATAATTCATCGGGTAATAGCCGTCTCTCTGCAACTGCTGCACCTCAGACGTTTTCATGCCGAAGAGGATGATATTTTCTTCACCCACGGCATTGGCAATCTCCACATTTGCGCCGTCCAGCGTGCCGAGCGTGACAGCGCCGTTGAGCATCAGTTTCATATTGCCCGTGCCGGATGCCTCTGTTCCGGCAAGCGAGATCTGCTCTGAAATATCGGCAGCCGGCATAAGAAGTTCCGCAAGGCTGACGTTGTATTCTTCCATAAACACAACTTTCAGTTTTTGGTTTACGTCCGGGTCATTGTTGATCACCTTGGAAACCGAATCGATCAGTTCAATGGTCTTCTTTGCCATATAATAGCCGGGCGCAGCTTTGGACGCAAAAATATAGGTGCGCGGCACAAAATCCGCATTCGGATCCTTTTTGAGCATCAGGTATTGCGCAACGATATTCAAAATATTCAGGCTCTGGCGCTTATATTCATGCAGCCGTTTTACCTGAACGTCAAATATGGAATCCGGATCTATCTCTACGCCGTTTCTCTTTTGAACCACTTCGGCAAAACGAACTTTATTCTGCCGTTTGATAGCCATAAGATCGGCAAGCACTTTGGGATCGTTCTGATAATCACGCAGTTTTAAAAGCTCGCTGCTTTTTGTGATAAAACCATCCCCGATCAGATCCGTCAGATAAGCCGTGAGCGGCTCATTTGCCTGGCAGATCCATCTTCTGAACGCAATGCCGTTTGTAACATTTGTAAATTTATCCGGCGTGATCGTATAAAAATCATGGAAAACGGTATCTTTCAAGATTTGGGAATGCAGGGAAGAAACACCGTTTACCGAATGGGAACCGGCAACGCAGAGGTTTGCCATTCTGACCACACCGCCGGAGATGATTGCCATGCGCTCCACCTTATCGGCATCGTGCGTAACGCCCCAAACATAGGCACGGAAACGGTTATCGATCTCCTTGGTGATCTGATAAATCCTTGGCAGAAGGCGTTTGTAGAGTTCCTCGCTCCAGCATTCCAGCGCCTCTTTCATAACCGTGTGATTTGTATAAGCAACGGTTTTGGTAACCAAATTCCAAGCGTCATCCCAGCCGTAGCCGCACTCGTCCAGCATGATCCGCATCAGTTCCGGGATCGCCATGGTGGGGTGCGTATCGTTGATATGGATTGCAACCTTTTCCGGCAGATTATCCAGCGTATTATACTTGGTTAAATGGCGCCTGATAATATCCTGCACAGACGCGGAAACCAGAAAATACTGCTGGCGGAGTCTTAAGGATTTACCCTCCGGCGAATTATCCGCCGGATAAAGGACTTTAGAGATCGCCTCCGCCATAGCGGACTGCTCCATAGCTTTCATATAGTTGCCTTCGTTAAACAGACCCATATCCAGAGCCGGCTTGCGCGCTGCCCAAAGGCGCAGGCGTGCAACGCCCTTTCCCTTGCCGGAAACGTACATATCATATGGCACGGCAATCACCGTATTGCAGTCTTTCTGCTCCACGCTGTGATAATCGCCGTCCCAGTTTTCCTCTATATGACCTTCAAATTTGATCTCCTGCGCTCTTTCCTCTCTCGGAACAAGCCATACGTCGCCGCCCGGAAGCCAGAAATCGGGCAGTTCCGTTTGCCAGCCGTCAACCAGTTTCTGGCGGAAAATACCCGCCTCATACCGGATACAATACCCCATAGACTGAATGCCGGTTGTGGCAAGACCATCCAGATAACAGGCGGCAAGCCTGCCGAGCCCGCCGTTGCCGAGACCGGCGTCCGGCTCCAGCGCATACAACTTTTCCAGCTTTACGCCGAAACCTTTGAGCGCCTCGCTGAATACATCTGTAAGGCCGAGATTATAAAGATTATTTTTAAGCGAACGGCCCATCAGAAATTCCATGCAAAGGTAATAGACCTGTTTGGAATCCTGCCCGTTTGCGGTATGACGAAATGCACTGATCATTTCAGAAAGTTCATCACGCAGGATCATGGCAACGGATTTATAATACTGCTCATCGGTTGCCGTATCCGGGGTGACGCCGAAAAAATGACTCAACTTATCGTTGATCAGTTTCTTCGCTTGAGACACTGAAATGCCTTGATTCATATACAAAACCTCCAAAATAAATTGAGAAAAAGAATAATTTTAACATCAATATTGTTCATTATACACTAAAATCAGCCGATATTCAATAGCAGATATCAGGATTTGCGCTTTTTGAAGAATCTTTGCAGAACGAGCGGCACGATCGCGAGCAGCGATTTTATATTGATCAGGATTACGCAAACAGCAAGCGCACACGCAATCCCAAAACTGCCCCATTCGCCTGCCACCTCAAAGATCATGACAGCGGCAGCGGCGAGCAGCAAAACAACAGACGGAATAAAGGTGAAATAATTAATTTTTATATTTACAAATTTTTTGGTGTTGATCACGCGGATCACAAACACAACAACAAAGGATACCGCCGTGGCGATTGCCGCGCCGTAAGGCCCTATGACCGGAATCAGAATAAAATTCAAAACCACATTTAAAACAGCGCCCGTGCCCGCGGTCACCATAGAAAGCATACTCTTTTTTTCCGCCATATATACCGAGGCATAGAAATTTACAAGGTTTGAAAACGTTGTGGCAATCACAAGGATGGGCACGTAATGCCAGGAATCGTAATAATCTTCGCCGAGGTAGAGATCCGTAATGATCCGGGAGCCGGCAATCAGCAATGCGCCGACCGCCAAAAGCGCGCCGCTGTACGTTTTGAACACTTTGGTGAAAAATTCGGATTTTCCCTTATTGTCATATTCATCCACGGCAGACAGCTGCCACGCATCAATAAAAATAGACGCAAAGATCGTTACAAAATTCGGTATTTTATAAGCCGAAGTATAGATGCCGCTTACGGACACGCCGTTAAAATACGTAACCATATACTGATCCGAAACGTTGATGATCCACCAGAGAATGATGGTGGGGATCAGCGGAATACAGTATTTGAGCATGGGAAAAACCGTGCTTTTTCTAAGCCCGGTTCTGAAATTGACATACCGCCACAGTTTTGCAACAACGAACATGAACAAAACAGAAAGCATATCGCTTGTGAAAATGGCAAGAATATATCCGTAAATTCCCCAATGGAACGCACCGAGATAAAGAAAGGTGAAGCCTGCCGAAGTGGCGGTTGCGATCACGCCGTCCACGGCATACAGTTTTACATGGCCGCAGCCGCGTACAAACTGCTGGCAAAGCTGGCGCAGCGAGGAACCAAGCAGCATTAAATACAGCAGAATCGTATACTGGCCGAAATTGAAATCATTGATCGTGATGCGCATAACGACCGGCGCGAACAGGCAGAACACGGCAAAGCCGATAACGGTTGTTGCAACGCCGGTTGAAAAAACGCATTTTTTATCGCTGTTTTTATCGAGCGCAAAACGCAGTGCCGCCGAATTGACGGCGAGTGTAACAATGGGCACAAGAATATTGACGGCGTTTTGAATCAGTGTTGCGCCGCCGAAATCCCCCGTTGCCATAACTCTTGTGTAAAAGAAAGTGAGCACAAGGGTAAGCAGTTTGGAGGAAAAGGTGCCTATTGCGAAAACAATTGTGTTTGAGGCAAGTTTTTTATACTTGTCCATCCTTTACCATTCCTTTGATCCGTAACTAAAATACGCGCTATTCGTTTTTGCAAAGCGGTTATCTGACCTGACCGTTTCCGAAGATCAGGTATTTTGTGGTGGTCAGTTCCCGAAGGCCCATCGGGCCGCGGGCATGCAGTTTCTGCGTAGAGATGCCGATCTCCGCGCCGAGGCCGAATTCACCGCCGTCCGTAAACCTTGTAGATGCGTTTACGTATACGGAGGAAGAATCCACCCTTTGCATAAATTCGCGCGCGTGCTCCTCATTTTGTGTAATAATGGATTCGCTGTGACCGGTGGAATATTTGTTGATATGTTTGATTGCTTCATCAAGACTGTCCACCGTTTTAACACTGATCTTATAATCCAGATACTCCGCTGCGAAATCCTCTTCGCTTGCAGGCAAAACGCCCTCTGCGGCAAGCATGGCGCGCTCATCTCCGCGCATCTCCACCTGCTTTTCATCCAGTTGCTTTTTGATCACGGGCAGCGCCCTGTTTAGTATGCCCGAATGGATCACAAGACTTTCACACGCGTTGCACACGCTGATGCGCTGTGTTTTGGCATTAAAAATAATATTTGCCGCCATATCGATATCCGCGCTCTCATCCACGTAAATATGGCAGTTTCCGGAGCCGGTTTCAATCACGGGAACGGTGGAATTCTCCACAACGCTTCGGATCAGCCCCTTGCCGCCGCGCGGGATCAGGCAGTCGATGTATCCGTTCATACGCATCATCTGATTTGCGGACTCCCGGGAAGTATCCGTTACAAGCTGGATACAGTTTTCATCAAATCCGCAGGCGGCAAGCGCGCTGCGCATAGCGGCTACGATCGCAATATTGGAATGGATTGCCTCTTTGCCGCCGCGCAGGATCACGGCATTGGAACTTTTCAGGCAAAGCACCGCTGCGTCCGCCGTAACATTCGGTCTGGACTCATAAATGATACCGATCACACCGATCGGAACAGAGACCTTTTTGATCACAAGGCCATTTGGCCTTGTCGTCTCCTCCAGCAGTCTGCCGCAGGGATCGGGCAGCGCGGCAACATCCTCCACTGCTTTGGCAATATCCTCTATTCGTTTCTGATCCAGCAAAAGCCGATCCAGCATACCGGCACTGAGCCCGTTTTTGCTGCCGTTTTCAAGATCTGTTTTATTTTCATTTATAATCGTTTCGCTGCTATTTCTGAGTGACTGTGCGATTGCAAGGAGCGCCTTGTTTTTCTCCTGCGTTGTAACTGTGGAAAGGAAATCCTTTGCCGCAAGGGCTTTTATGCCTATCTCTTTCATGCTTTCACCGCCTTAAAATATGTACCAACATTTTCGCCGTTCACAACTTTATAAATATTCGTGGGCTTATTGCCGTTAATGATGGCAACGGGAATCCCTGCGCAAACGGCGATCTCCGCCGCGTTTATTTTTGTGATGAATCCGCCCGTGCCGCGCTTGCCGGCAACGCCTGTTACGGATTTAATGCTGTCGTCAATCTGCTCCACAACACTGATCAGCTTGGCATTTTTATTTTCGGCGGGATCGCCGTCATACAGCCCATCCGTATCCGTGAGGATCACAAGCAGATCCGCGTCCGTAATTTTTGCTACTGTAGCGGAAAGGCAGTCATTGTCCCCGCTGACCAGTTCTTCTACAGAGACAGAATCGTTTTCATTTACGATCGGCAGGCAGTCATAGGCAAGAAGCTGATCCAGCGTATTGGTAATATGAAATCTGCTGTCGCTGTTTTCCAGTTCGTCAAACGTGAGCAGCAGCTGACTGACAACCACATCGTATTCGGAAAATAATCTGTCATAAAGAAACATCAGTTCGCTCTGCCCCACGGCAGCCGCGGCCTGAAGGCACTGAATCTCTTTCGGCTTTTCGGAAAGACGCAGCCTGCCCATACCTACGGAGATGGCGCCGGAAGACACCAATACAATCTGATGCCCTTCATTTTTTAAATCGGAAAGCACGGAGGCAAGTTTTGCGATCAGCGCGATATTTGCCTTGCCGGTGCTGTGCGTTAAAGTGGAAGTTCCGATCTTCACAACGATTCTTTTTTTACCGTTTTTTAGTTTCATACGATTCTCCAAAATGATTAAAATAACGCCTGTATATACAAATAATCAATTTATTATAGCAAAAAAAGATTAGCAATAAAAGACTTTTTTGTATGTTTTCGGATTTTCAGGGCAAAATCCGTTTAGGGAATATTTATCCGAAACCGAAAGGAATGATCAAATGAAAAGGCGAAATATAGTAAGAATCTGTTCTTTTGCCGTGTTTGCCGTTGCGGCGCTTACGGCTTTCGCCGTTACGGGCGCCGTAAAAAGCAACAACTATCAGACGCAGCTTGAGGCATCCTACCAGCGCAATCTGACGCAGCTTTCCGAATGCCTGGATTCTATAGAAACGAGCCTTGCAAAGAGCCAGTACGCCACATCCAGCGACATGATGAACCGCATATCGGGAAATCTGTATTCCGAGTGCTGCACAGCAAAAAACGCGCTTTCCTCCCTGCCGATCAGCCAGCTCAATCTGAGCGGCGCCTATAAATTTTTAAGCCAGGCGGGCGATTACGCGCGGTATCTTTCCACAAAATCAGAAATCACGCAGGAGGAATACGATAACCTGACGCTGCTTTTATCTTACGCGCAGAAGTATTCTGATTTTACTGACACAATCGTCAGCCGCTGCAACGCAGGCGGAAAGATCACGGAAAACGAAGTCTCGCTCGGCGACGGCAGCGAAATGAAGGTGTCCTCCTTTTCAACAGACTTTTCCTCTGCGGAAGAAACCTTTGAAAACTACCCCACCCTGCTCTATGACGGCCCGTTTGCGGACGCCGTGCTCAACAAACAGAGCGTTCTTATAAAAAACGCGGAAAAGAAAGATCAGGACGAGTGCAGAAAGATCGCGGCAAACGCCCTTGGCGTTGACGAAGGCGGCGTTGTATACAAAACCGAAGAAAGCGGCACACTGCCGGCATATGTTTTTTCCTACAAACTGCAAACAATTGCCGTAACCAAAAAAGGCGGATATATCGCCTATATTCTAAATGAAGGCGTGCCCGGCAGCCAGACGGTTACAGAAGATAACGCCATAAACATCGCAAAGGATTTTCTGAACAAAATCGGCTACACGGATATGAAGGAATCCTATTATTCGGTATACAACAATGTGTGCACGATCAATTTTGCATACAGCAAAAACAATATCACATATTACCCTGATCTGATCAAAGTGGGCATATCGCTTTCAGACGGCAGTGTTTTCTCTCTGGAGGCGGACGGTTACCTGATCAACCACACAGACAGAACGGTTCCCGCGTTCTCTGCGGAACAAAACGAGATCAACCTTAGCAACAGCGTGGAAGTGGTTTCCCGCTCCCGGTGTGTGATTCCGAAGAACAGCGGCGTAGAAGTGTTTTGCAACGAATACCACTGCAAGAACAAGAGCACCGGCCAGGAAGTGCTGATCTACACGAATTCCGAAACCGGGGAGGAAGAGGATATCCTGCTGCTGATGTATTCGGATAACGGCACGCTTACCAAATAGCCTTTACGGGGATTTTCCCGTTTATATATAAATCAAAACATTATTCTGAAAGGATGCATTTTTATGAAAAAAAGTATGATTGTGCTTGTGGCAGCGGTTGTTTTGGCTGTATGCGTATTCGCCGGCTGTTCCAACAACGCAGATAACGATACCACGACCACAACAATCACCACGGCACGCGCAACAGAAACAACAACCGCCAACACCACCAGCACCACAAACATGGTGGAAGAAGGGCTTTCAAACGCAGGCGAAAACGCCAGCGAGGCGGCGTCTGACGTGGGCGACGCTGTTGGCGACGCGGCAGGCGGCGTAGGAGAGGCAGCTTCAGATCTTGGGGACGCGGCAAGAGACGCGCTCGGATAAAAAGCACAACCCCCGCTTAACAAAGCGGGGGTAATTTATTATGTCCTGATTCTATTGCAAAAACAAATTCAGCACGGATTTACTAAAAAGATGCGTTTCCTTGTTCTTGAATAAGCCGAATGGGAGGATTCTGCTTTTCCGCCTAAACCTAACTATTCGAATCCGGCTGCGGCATCGTTCGGCTCAGCATGGAGATATCCCTTGCGTTGATATAGCCGTCCGCATTCATATCGAGCACAGAAACGTAATCGCTGTCTCCGCGCTTGGCGTTATAGGCCGAAAGCATCGCTTTTTCCGCCTGCTGATACATTTTCAGCATCATGGAATAATCGCGGGCGTTAATATAGCCGTCATGATTCAAATCATTTTCCGCCTGATAGTTTTCATCCGTTTCACAGGTGTTATACAGGTCAAAGAAATCCCTGCTGCTCTGCGCCACGGTGTTTGTAAAATCACCCGTAACGCTGCCGGAGCACTTGGAACACCGATAGACGGTATAACCGGGTTCCAGCCACGTTGGCGCGGTTACGGATTCCGTTTCATAACGGTGTATACAGTTTACAATCTCAAACAGCGCCGTCACCTCGCGCCCCATATAATGCGCCGTTACGGTATGCACGCCGATTTCTGCCGCGCAGTCGGACAGATCCAGTATAATATCACAGCCGTTCAGATAAGGAATCAGGCTTTCCGAACCCTTCCACTCGTAAAGTTTTCCGTTTGCGTAAACCACTTTCATGCTCAGATCCTGAAGCAGCTGCTGCGGCGAAAAGGACGAAAGTTCATAAACAGCGCCCTGTTTTTCTCCGTTTACATAAAGGTGCAGATAATCATCCTGCGGGATCTCCTCGGCGGCCGTACTGGTCATCCAAACGGAAAACGGGCCGCAGGAATTGAAATACCCTGAGGTGTAGGAAAACTCATAAAAATAGGTTTTGCCCTTTTCAAGATACGCCGTATTGCTGAAAACATACCGATTTTCCGCATTCAGTTCCTCCGGCGCGTAACTTGCAGAAACAAGGCTGCCGGCAGCGTCATACAACTGTGTTTTCATCTTTTTACGGGAAGAAACGGTAACCGTATATGCAGCGGAATACTGCGGCGTAAAAGAACAGCGGTAATAATATTTCCAATTATCGTTCTGATTAAAATTATTGGTGCCGGTAGTCAGATCCAACTGGGAAAACAGCGCCAAATTCAGATTTTCAAACTCGATCGGCGTGGTGGGAAAATAATTTGCGGCTGCCGCATTCATGCCGCACGGCAGAACAACTGAAGTGAGAACGGTTAAAACCGCAAATAAAACAGCCAGTCTTTTTTTCATAATTATGCTCCGCCGGCATAACGCCGGTCAAATGAAAAGGCGCCTTTTAAGACGCCTTTTTCCTTTACAGATCCGGCAAGCAGATCTTTTATTCTTCTGTATCGTTTTCTGTTTCCTGATCATCGCCATCCAGTTCAAATTCAAGAAACTCGCCGCAGGCAGGGCATTCGATGCCGCCTTCCATAACGGTATCTTCATCCACAGTGAATTCTTCGCCGCAGGCGGGGCAGGCAACGGCATATTCGCCGTCCTCACAATCCTCGCAATCCTCACAGTCGCACTCGTCGCATTCCGCAAGGTAATCTTCTACCTCGGCAAGGTCATCGTCAATACCATCCACCTGCTCGGCAAGAAGATCCATGTCTTCATTTACATCGTCAATATCCTGAATGATGTTTTCAAGCACTTCCACGATAGCTTTAAACATCTTTGTATCTTTTTTATCTGCGTCAAAATCAAGGCCGTCCAGCAGACCTTTGAGATAGCCGAGGCTTTCTGTAGTATTCATAAAAAATCCTTTCTGCGCTTATGCGCGCTCCATATATTCACAGGTTCTTGTATCCACGCGGATCTTATCGCCCTCGTTGATAAAGAGCGGCACTCTGATCTCCGCGCCGGTCTCCAGCGTTGCGGGTTTTAAAGTGTTTGTTGCGGTGTTGCCCTTGAAACCGGGATCTGTTTTGGTAACCTCCAGCGTTACGAAAGTAGGCGGCTCAACGCCGAAAACTTTGCCTTTGTAGGAAAGAACGCGGCAGATGTCATTTTCCTTAACGAATTTGAAGTTATCGCTGAGATCACTTTCCGCAACGGGAACCATATCAAATGTTTCCTGATCCATAAAGTAATAAATACCGTCGTCATTATAGGAATAAACCATATCTTTTCTTTCAATAAAAGCAGTTGGGAATTTTTCCGTTGGGTTAAACGTTCTTTCAACCACGGAACCCTGAATTACATTTTTGATTTTTGCTCTTACGAAAGCGGCGCCTTTGCCCGGCTTAACATGCTGAAATTCGATGATCTGATAAACCTGGCCGTCCATTTCAAACGTTACGCCGTTTCTGAAATCGCCTGCTGATACCATAAATAATACCTCCAAAGTTTATTATTCTTAATACAGATTTATTTTATAATATTTCCAGTAATAAATCAATACCCATTTTGTAACTGTCTTTCCCGTAGCCGCAGATCTGCTTTTTGCAAACTTCGGTGATTACGGAAGTTTTTCTGAACTCCTCGCGGTTGTGAATATCACTCATATGCACCTCCACGAACGGCAGGAATTCATTTACGGATTCGATTGCGTCCCGGATTGCATAGGAATAGTGCGTATACGCGCCGGCATTGATCACAACGCCGTCATATTCCTCCCGGCTCTGCTGGATCATATCAATCAGATCGCCTTCGTGGTTAGACTGAAAAAAACTGATCTTTGCGCCGCGCGCCTTGCCGTAGATCTTCAGTTCCTCATTAATCGCTTTCAGTGTTTCCGAGCCGTAGATATTCTTTTTTCTGATCCCCGTCATATTCAGATTGGGGCCGTTGATAACCAGTATTTTTTTCATAGCAAAACCACCTTTCACACAAAGTGCCCTGCTTTTTCTTTTGCAGGATCTTCATAGTAAGAAAACAAGGGGAACGAAAGTACCCGTTCCCCTTTTATCTTTTATGTAAGATTATTTATACTTTCTTTTGCGAGCGGCTTCGCTCTTCTTTTTACGAGCAACCGAAGGCTTTTCATAATGCTCTCTTTTGCGAACTTCCTGAATAATGCCGTCGCGAGAAGTCTGCCGCTTAAAACGGCGGATAGCGCTGTCAAGAGATTCATTTTCCTTAATTCTGACCTGGCTCACTTAATTCCCTCCCTCCGACCTGCTGTCAGGGGTAATCACAAATTTTGAATATTTTTTGAATATCCGCACAAGATTATAATCAAATAACACGGAATTGTCAAGCATTTTAGCAAATAATGTATAAAAAAGCCGCTTAAAAGCATAGGTTTGGGCAAGATAGGGGCGGCATTGCAGCCGCTTTGGCAATGGGATCAGCCTTTTGCGGAAGTGGAACCGAAACCGCCGTTTCGAATACCGCTTGCGTCATCATCAGCGGTGATACCAAACGGAAGAAAGATGCCCTGGGCAAATCCGTCCCCGGCGCTAAGGGATACGCAATGCCCTTCCTCGTGCGCATCACAGGAAAGTTTGATCATGATGTGGCCTTCGTTTGAGGAGCCGTAATAATCCGCATCTATGATCCCAACGGTGTTATCCAGCTGGATCCTGTGTTTAAACCCGAGGCCGGAACGCGGAAAGATCTGAAGCACCCAGCCGTCTTCCATTTTTGCACGAATTCCGGTTGGAATCAGCACGCTCTCCCCTTTTTTTACGGTTACATCTAACGGGGCGTAAAAATCATACCCGGCAGAACCTGCGGTTGCCCTTTGCGGAAGTTTGATGGAATCATAGATCTCTTTACAGTTTTCCACGTTTGGAAAATTCTTTTTCATATCCGATTCGAACTGAGAATAACTTACTTTCTGAAACGCAGCAATTCTTTGCATACCAAAACCGCCTTTACAATGATTTCGAATAATTTTAACTTATTTTAACATTTTCACCGTTTTATTTCAACTGAAAAAATCACTTCTGCCCGCAGAAAGCAAAAGAAAAAAGCGGCTCCGAGGAGCCGCCCGGCGCGATCCCGCACAACACAGCACGGCGCGCCGTATCTATTAAAGTCCGAATGAAACGGAAAGCGCCTCATTCACCTTGCCCATGTCGCCCACATCCAGAGCGCCCATTTTTTCCCGCAGGCGGCGTTTGTCGATCGTGCGCACCTGTTCAAGCAGCACAATGCTGTCCTTTGACAGTCCGCAGTGGCCGGCATCCACCTCTATATGGGTGGGAAGATTGGTTTTATCTTTCTGACTTGTGATGGCGGCGGCTATAACGGTTGGTGAAAATCTGTTTCCCACATCATTCTGAACAATGAGCACCGGCCTTACGCCGCCCTGCTCCGAGCCCACAACAGGGCTAAGATCGGCATAATAAATATCGCCGCGTTTAACAGTCATAATAATCACCTTTATTTTATTTTTTATTCCGTTTATAGTTTTGCCTGAATTTTTTGATTTTAAACATCCGTATTTCATTATATGCTTAAAAACTTTTTTAGCCCTTCGGCATAGTATGAACTGAGGTGAAATTACGAAGTTTTCACTTTAAAAAATCCGCGCCGGGCAAAATGGCAGAGCGGCGCGGCTGACATTAAAGGAGATATACCATGTTCAAATATGAAGAAACGTTCAATCCGAGTTTCCTGAAAAAGCCCTCCGGCGGAATACCCGCACCGCTGCCGGACGACGCCGCGGTAACCATGGCGTACGTTCCGTTTCAGCAGCACCCCGTTTTATATGACGACACAATGGCAGGGCTTTGCGCGGGAACGATCTTTCCGGAACTTGACAAACCGTTTTTAGGGGGAGGTGCGCAAAAATGAACAGGGAAAAAATGCTGATCAGGCTTTCCGCAGTGCAGTTTGCCATGTGGGAAATGCGGGTTTATCTTGACACACATAACGGCTGCCCGGAAGCGCACAAACTCTATGAAAAATACACTGCCGAATTCAACGCGCTCAAAAAGGAGTTTGAGGAAAAATTCGGCCCCATCACCCTTGGTGAAAACAACAGCGACGAATGGCTCAAAGATCCGTGGCCGTGGGATAACGACTGCTGATATCCGAACAAAACGTGCCATATTACAAACAAAAAAACGGAGCGCAGAAAATGCGCTCCGTTGCAACGGATATTATTTTGTTGTTTTTTCTTCCGCCTGTTCTTTTGAAGCAGGCTTTTTCTTTTTCTTGGCAAAAATGATGAACTTGCTGAAAAAGTAATTCAGGATCACCACAATCACGGCAAGGATCACTTTGGCAATCAACTGACCCGTGATCTCAAAGCCGAGCAAAGTGAAGGAATACGCACCCATGCCGAGGATATCCACAAACAGCCAAAGGCCGCCTTCCTCCACCCCAAAGCTGAACAGGCGCGCGGCAAAAAACGCAACAACCTCACGGGCAACAATCTTAATATTCCAGTTTTTGGATTCAAACACCCATAATTTATTGGTTACATAAGCGAAAATCACGGAAACGATCCACGCTATGGCGTTGTTAAGAAGATAGACATGATCGCCGAAGATCTTATTGAGCGCCCAGAAACAAACGAAATTCACCAGTGTTGTGAGCACGCCGAAAACAACGTAAGTGATCAGTTCCTTGTATTTGATTAAAAGTGCTTTGATCTTATTCATCTTTATTTTTTTCCTTTTCCGCGCCGAGGTGATTTTTCAGAATATAGACAGGCCTGTTTTTAACCTGCACATAAATTTTGGAAATATACTCGCCGAGTATGCCAAGGCAGAAAAGCTGCAATCCGCCGAGGAGAAGGACGAGCACCACGATCGTTGCATAGCCGGGCACGCTGATACCGAACGCCAGTTTCTGAATCACAACAACGATCAGATAAATAATGGACGCCAGAGAGGAAAAGAACCCGATATAGGCGGAAAGCTTGAGCGGAAACGTAGTAAACGAGACGATTCCCTCAATTGCATATTTCACAAGTTTCACAAAATTCCACTTGGATTCGCCGCTTTCCCTCTCGCACACAGTGTAGGGCATATATTCCGTATTGAACCCGACGAAACTGAAAATGCCCTTTGAAAAGCGGTGGTATTCGCCCAATTGCAAAACGGCATCCACCATTTTGCGTTTCATAAGCCGGAAATCCGACGCACCGTTTACAAACGGCACTTCGGCAACTTTATTGATAATTTTATAAAAAGCGGATTTCATGGCGCTCATCAGTTTGCTTTCCTTGCGCTCATCCTGATAAGCGGTAACGCAATCCACATCCGGGTTCTTCTGCATGATCTCCAGCATCTGAAGCACAACTTCCGGGCGCTGCTGAAGATCCGCGTCTATCAGGCAGACCAGATCACCGCGCACGCTGTTTAACCCGGCGTAGATTGCCGCCTCCTTGCCGAAATTGCGGCTGAACGAAAGCACCTGAATCTGAGAATCCGTATGCTCTTCATACAGTTTTTTCAAAAGCGCATAAGTATTGTCCTTGCTGCCGTCGTTGACAAAAACAAATTCATAATCCTCAATTTTTCCGGCAAAGACTTTTTTAACTTCCGAATAGAATTTTTCAACGTTTCCCTCTTCATTATAACAGGGAACAACAAGTGAAAGTTTCATTTTAAACCTCTTGATCTTTTTTAATATCCGAATAAAAAACATTCGGATCCGAAACGTGCAATACACGCCTTTGTTATTGTAACACACCCACACCGTAAAAACAACCTGAAATTACCGTTTGCGTCGCGTTTTAAAAATTTAAATATACTCATTTTAATAACTGTTTTTACTTTAGCAGTATGTAAACCGGGGTTTACATACTGCTTTTTGGCGCCGCCGAAAGTTTACAATTTTAAAATGTAAACCAAAATGAATGGTTTTTGAAATAAAAACAGGCTAACCTAAAAAGGCGATGAAAACCGCAGAAAAGATCAAACGGCTTGCAAGAAACGGCAGCCGGGAAAGGTTATGAACATATGAAAGCAAAAAAAATGATGCCGCTGGATAACGCCGCAAAAATATACCCTGCCGCGATGACAAAAAAATGGAACGCCGTATTTGCAATATCCGCTTATATGAAAGAAAAAATAAACCGAAGCGCACTGAGAAGCGCCGTGGAAGATCTTGCGGAAAGATTCCCAAGTTTTTACGTTTGCCTGAAAAGAGGAGCGTTTTGGGATTACTTTTATAAAGCGGAGGACTTGAACATTTTGTCAGATTCCAGCGAGATCTGCAAACCGATCAACACCAAAGATAAAAAGCGCCCGCTTTTCCGGGTGAATATAAACGGCTGCGAGATCCGGTGTGAATTTTTCCACGCCGTAACGGACGGCACGGGCGCCATGGAATTTGTGAAAGCGCTGCTGCTCAGATATTTGCAGCTGTGCGGCTGTAACGTAAAGGAAAACGGGAACTACGGCATAAAAGAATACCGGGAGGCACCAAGCAAAAGTGAATGCGAAGATGAGTTTCTTAAAATTTATGACGGAAATCCCGGAAAAGCCAGAAAAGGCAGCGGCGCCTACCAAATTAAAATAGATAAGGAAAACGAACACTTTTACAGAGACGAAGTATGCATACCGCTGAATCAAATAAAACAGATTACCAAAAAATACAACTGCACGGTAACGCAGTTTATTGCCGCCGCGTATTCCATGGCGCTTATAGATATGTATAATGACGATTGCAGCCCCGCCAAAAAGCCGCTGCGGCTCTCCATTCCGGTCAATTTAAGAAAATATTGGAAAAGCCGCACCTTGCGCAATTTTTCCTCATTCATCACAGCCGATATCGTGCAGAATGAAAAAACCGGTTTTGACGATGTGCTGAACACCATAAAAAGCGAGATGAACCGCAAGATCAGCAAAGAAAAGCTTTATGAGGATGTGAGCCGGAATGTGGCGGATGAAAAGATGCTGATCTCACGCATTGCGCCGGCCTTTTTAAAAAAGCCGGTCATGAAAGCGGCTTTCAGACTGTTCGGCGAAAAGAACTATACCTCCACGGTAACCAATCTGGGCGCGGTAAAGCTGCCGCCGGAGATGGAAAAACACATCAAAATGATCACCGTAACGCTTGGGGAGACGTATATCAACCCCATCAACTGCGCCGTGGTGAGTTTTGCAGACACACTCTGCGCCACCCTGTCCTTTACCGGAAACGGCTTTAAAATCGTGCGCTATTTCATGGATATTCTGGCGGCAAAAGGGCTGAACGTTTCCTGCGCAGGCGCTGTATAAAAGAAAAAAGAGAAATTCCGGCATCCAGATCTTTGGCATGCCGGAATTTCCGCTTTTTTCGGAGGGGAGATTATCTTCTGTTACGCCTGAACCGGTTATCGCTCCAAAGCATTTGCCGCAGGGCGTGTTTCCTTTTCTTTCAGTTTTTTCATGTATTTCATGCCGAAATAAGTGCCCGCGGCGGAAACAATGGTGATCACTGCAAAGACGGCAATGAAAAGCGCGTAATTGTTATCGATCAGCCTGCTGCCGCAATAGGTGGACGAAAGAATGGCAGGTATTCGGGCAATGCCGGTTATGATCAGAAACGGCAGAAATTTTGTATCCGTCAGACCGATAAAATACGTAATGATATCTTTTGGCGTACCGGGGATGAGATAAATAACGAACAGCAGCAGATATTTTCTTTTTGCGTTTTTCAGGAAACTCCATTCATTGATCTTTTTGATATCCACAAAGATCTCTACAAACTTCACGCCGAACGCCTTGGTGAGGGCAAGAATGATGAGAGAACCGATCTCCGTGCCCAGCATGCAATAGAAAAATCCGCCGAAAGTGCCCCACACATAGCCGGAGCCGATCTCCAGCGGTTCCGCAGGAATGATCTTGATGACCGTCTGGAACGCGCGGACAAAGACAAACATTACATTGGCAGGAACGGAAAATCCATCCAGCCAAGCCTTAAACGCCTGCTGATCCGTGATAACGTGCAAAAGTTCTTTGCCGAGCGTAAAATACAGCGCAAGAAAGCACCCGAGCATAACCGCGGCAGACGCGCCGGCAAGAATCCACTGCCTTTTGGTAACGCTTTTTAATTTCAGTATTTTATTCATTACACAGCCGCCTCGAATCCTTTAGAAAGCGGTTTCTGCTCTCTTTCCTCATGCCAGAAGACATCCAGTTCCCCGCGGTAATTTGGTTTCCACGGCTTATTTTTGCCGTTGTAATGCACGAACACCGTGTTTTGCCTTACCCAAGAAAGGTTTAGGCTGTTTCTTCTGTACGTTGCCTCGTCCAGATTATAATAGCACGGATTTACGGATATGATCTTCTCCTTAAACAGGGCGTTGATTACGTCCTGATCCGCCTGAAACAGGCTTTTTCCTTTTTTAGAGATATAACTGAAGATCCTGTCCGCCGTAATATAGCGGCGCATATTCTCAACATGGATCATCAGCACGCCGGCGTTTATGTAATCGCCGTGCATACCGAGATCCAAACGAAGCCGGTTGAACGCTTTTATAACGCCCCGGGTATGCCCCGCCCCGGCAAAGATCATATCGCCGAATTCCATATTATACAAAAGTTTTACGGAGTTCAGCACAGCGATATCCGGATCAAGGTAAAGGATCCGATCCACCTCCGGCGGCAGATATTCAAATAAAAGCAGTCTGTAATATGTTTCCTTTGAGATGCGTTTTGTAAAGTGGGCGCCGTCAAAAAGTTCCGGCGCAATTTTTATGGGGTGCAGTGTAATGCGGTCGCAATCCACACCGTTTTGAATATAGGTAAGATCCGTAAAAGTGAGCGAACTGTGCGCGATATAAACATCAAACGAATCGCGGTTTGAAACCGCCAGCGTTCTGAGCATTCTGATCAGCACGTCCGCGTAATTCGCGTCAATTGTAACAAGTATGTTCATATTCATAAAAAACACTCCTTCCTTTTTCTTCAACTCCATAATACCCCTGCCCTTTTAAAGCACGGTAAAACAAAAATAAAGAATTGTTAAGAACATACTAAAAACCGCTTGTAATATACGGAAAAGCAGCCTTTTCAACTGCATTTTATACGATCCGCCGAAAACTGCAATAGTAAGTGCAAAAACTAATATTCACACTGCAAAATCTAAAAACAGGCATAAAAAATCCCATTTTCATATACGAAAATGGGATTTTCGGATACTTATGATTTATTTTGCAGCAGACAGCAATATCTTCAAAGTGAATTTCCCGTTTGCCTGCGTGGTTGTGCAAGTGCCGCCGTACTTTTCAGCCGCCTTTTTCATATTGGAAATACCAAAACCGTGCAGGAATTTATCTGCCTTTGTGGTATGACCGTCTGCGTGTATTTCATCAGCGCAGTTGTTCTCAATCAGGATAGAGACAAAGTTCTGCACCTGACCTGCTTTTACAAGTATTACACGCTGTTCGTCAGGAAGTTTTTCGCAGGCTTCGATGGCATTATCTATCCCGTTGCCGAAAAGGGTGCTGATGTCGAGTGGCTCTATGAAATCTATACCACCAAAATCAATAAAAGCAGAAAAGTCTATATGTTTTTCACGGGCTTTCTCTGCCTTATCTCTTATGATAATATCAAGGAAATCGTTGCCTGTATGGATATAGTTTTCATAGTCTGCAATCTGTGAGCGCAGCTCCTGCGCCATCTGCCGGGTAGCCTCCGTTCCCTGACTGCTTTCCAGTACAAGCAGATGATTTTTCATATCGTGGTAGATAGAGCGTATGCGTTCCTCGTCTTTCTGCTTGTCCTGATAGTATGCATACTGTTGCTGGAGCTGTGCGATCTGCACCTTGTCCTGCTGTTCCTGCTCACGGAGATAGGATACATTTCGAGAATACAGAAATTGCACAACAAAAACTACACCAAGCACAGATGTAACCACATCCAAAATCAGCGTATTAGACTCTCCCAAATTCAAATAGCCATAGGTACTTGCAAAGGATACTGCAAATACCAACAAAAAACTGACCGACAAAACAGCAGCGTCTTTTGCCTGAATTTCATACTTGAAGTCTTTTAACAGTCGATATACGATTACAGCATACAATGCTTTCAGTAAAATCACAAAAACATAAATCTGCCATTTCAAAATGCTTGTTCCGCCCACCTGCGCCATTGTGTCGCCCTGATAAAACAGGCTCATTATGGAAATTCCCGTAGCTTCTGAAAGCGGTACAATGACCAGATACGATAGTTCCATAACAATGACCGCAGTATGGATGGACACTTTATAGCAAATCAATGTAATTGCAGCCATTAAAGCTAAAACAATGAAAATTCGATATGCTCCTATATCCACAAAAAAGGTCATAATAACAACCACTATTGCAAAAACAGCGGGCGGGACAATCCTGCTGACTGCCTTTTGAAATCGGCAAGTCCTGCAAAAGCACAAAGTAATTACATAAAAAATAGCTGTTTCCACGATGGTGGAGAGAACATCTAACAGATTATACACCCACATCACAGCATATCCCCCCAGAAGTCAGCCAACTTCGCCATAAATTTCTTGCGTTTTGGCTGACTGATCGGGACACGCTCGCCCGTGGTTAAGACTGCCTCCAAATTTTCTACGCTTTTCACATAAGCCATATTCACGATAAAACTGGCGTGACAGCGGGCAAACTGTCGCTGCGCCTCCAAAAGCGAAGCGACTTCTTTCATACTCTTATAAATGACCTGTTCCTGATCGTCAAAGTGCAGAAGCACATTGCGCTTATAAGTTTCGGCATAGCGCAGATTTTTATACAGCACCTTATATTTCCCGTTGTCGTTGGAAAAGCTGAGATACCCTTCCTCTCTGCCCTGATAGCGGGAAAAGAACCGGTCAAGTTCCATTTTCAGCCTACCGTACTTCATAGGTTTGAGCAGATAGTTGATTGCTCCGTACTCATAGCCCTTCCATACATATTGCGACAAAGAAGTCAGGAAAAATAAGCCCACCGTACTGTCTGTCTTTCGGATTTCTTCCGCAGTTTTCAGACCGCCCAGCTTTTCCATCTTAATATCTAAAAAGATCAAGTCGAAATCAGGCTGATAGTTTTCAAGCAGTTCTATTCCATCGTGGAACTCAAAAAGGCAAAACTCCCTGCCCGTATCTGCCGCATAGCGATTTAACAGTTCTTTCAGATCTTTGATAAGTGCGATCTCATCATCGCAGATCACGATATTAAACATCCGTAAAACTCCCTGTAATCATCCGAAAATCACGCGCCTATTATAGCACAGCAGTCTACGCAGTACAATAATCTTATTTAATAATTTTAAAAAGCGAAGCAGTTTTTAAAGCGTATTCTGCTCCGATTTTGTGTGTTTTCAAATTTAACAAAACGCAACGCAAAGCATAATATGAAATGAATAATTAAAAAGGAGAAAATTTTATGTTTAATTATATAAAAAAACTGCAATACCCGATCAATATTAAGCACTGCGATCCCAAAGCCGCCAGCCTGATCATCTCCCAGTATGGTGGGCCGGACGGCGAATTGGGTGCGTCACTGCGCTACCTTTCCCAGCGCTATTCTATGCCGCTGCCCGAATTAAAAGGCCTGCTGACGGATATAGGTACAGAAGAGTTGGGGCATCTTGAGATGATTGGCACGATCGTGCACCAACTTACGAAGAACTTAACCGAGAAACAAATCGAGGAAAACCCCGGCTTTGCATCGTATTTCGTTGACCATACCACAGGCGTTTATCCCACTGCCGCAAGCGGTTTTCCCTGGAGCGCGGCGTCCATTCAGTCTACCGGAGATCCAATTGCAGACCTGAACGAAAACCTTGCTGCCGAGCAGAAAGCACGTATCACTTACGACAACATCCTGCGCCTGGTTGATGACCCCGATGTTATTGAGCCGATCAAATTCCTGCGTGAACGTGAAATCGTGCATTATCAGAGATTTGGTGAAGCGCTGAGGCTTCTTACAGACAAGATGGACAGCAAGAATTTCTATGCGTTCAACCCGTCTTTTGACAAGCGCGGGCTCAACGCAAACAACAAAAATAAATGAAATAATTTCTTTTTTTAAGAGGCAAAAGCGGCAGCGTTCCTCAGTTTGGAAACACTGCCGCTTACGCAAGATAATAAATCCTAACCGTTTCCTACGGCTGTATTTTTCTCCATTTTCAGGGATGCTTTATAAGCCGCTTATCACGCTCAATTTCATGTTGCAAAGGCAAGGCGCATTATTCGGCTTTGTAATTCTGCGTGGCATAATACCACGGTCTTATATTTTTCTATATCAACGCTCTCTTTTGTCCGTGTTTGCATTGATTGCTGCTATTATTTTACTTTCATTTAACATATAATCATTTTATCAGCCCTGACGTTTTTTTGGGGCAACATATTGTTTTTTGCTCTTGCAAACCTATTTTATCTTGTGTGATACTGCGCAAATATTCTAAACCTGACCCGTAATAATTCACATATGACTTTTTTGTTCCATCCTGTTTGCTATTCTGTTAGCGAAAAGGAGGGAGGCATATGCGTGAAACAAATGCGCCTAAGCGCGGTGTTTTTTGGATCATAGACGGAGAACTGTATGCTTTTGTGTATAAAGAGGGAAAATATCCGCGCGCACTTGCAAAATCAAAGGTTACTTATACTCATAAAAATCTGTGGAGAGAGGTTTGCCCGAAAGGCTGTAATAAACCTTATAATTATTATCCCAGAGGGAGGGTACATATAAGGCAAGACGATTCTGTGCATATTTATCTTAATCCGAACATCACAGAAGAATTCTTACCAAAGATCAAAACTTTTTTTGGAATTACCTGCGAATCTGAAATACACTATGAATATACTGCTCACTATCGCTGTTATCTTGATACAAATTGGAGCGGGCAGAAATGAAAAAGAATTTTGCAGATATTCAAAACTACGAACGCAAAAAACGCCGTGCCGAAGCCGGATATTTTTATCACCGGCATTACAATCAGATCATCGTTTCGAGAGAAGAACTTTACTTTCAGCTTGAGAAAGCAGATCTCAATGAAAATCTTGTTGCGTGCCTTGCGTTTGGGCACGATCATCCGCAATATGATTATTGGCTTCTTATGGCGAGCATCAAATTTTGGTTTATCGGCAGTCTTTCTTATCCGCGCCGCAGGAAGCACCAAGGGCAAGAATATCATAAAGGCAAAAAGTTAAAACATGAAGCCCGGCGTTCTAAAATTATGCCATTTAACAGAGCAGACAACTTTAAATATTTTGCTGCAAAGCCATCGCGCGAATATTATAAAAAAGTTATTTTTGATAGTTTTCTGGAGAACACAGATGAAGCGAATACATGGTTAGAACATTTATCCGGCCTTTATCAGAAAATGCCAAATATCAAAGCGGATCAGCTTCTGTGTAAATACACGGCTGTCAGAAACGGCTGTATTCGTATGCTGGCAAGCACGCGTGAATTTTATTTTGCCGAAGAGTACAAAAGCATAATTGATCATATTGCAAGCAATAATGTTTCTATGCTGGAATTTCGCAGTAAATATGGCGATATGCCAATACTTCCTGATAAATATGAAAACATATTAAAAAATGAATATTATGGCGATCTTTATAGATGATCAAAAATCAAGCATGTTAAATGTTTAACCACACAATAGAATCGGAAAGCCATAAAAATTTTAATCAGTAAACAGCCAATCTTTTTATATGACCTTCTTTGCGCGCCCGCATAGATGGCGGCTCTTTGCTTTTTTCATCTGCTTAAAGGCATGATAAAAGGCCGGTGCAGGAATTGTTCCTGTGCCGACCTTTTTTTTGAGTTACCGGAGCAAAATTACCACTTATAGATACTTCCGCTCATCTTATACTTCTCGCCCTCACTACTATTTACAATGATCAAGCCAAACTGTAATCTGTCATCCTCCGGGTTCCAGCGATTGCTTTTCGTAAGATAATTATGGTTTCCGAAAATATTCAGTTTGCTTGCCTCAAAGAGTTCGCTATTATTTTTTTCCAACCCAAATCTTTTCTTAACTGCCTCTTTTATCTTTTCTCCATCTTCTCCATGAAAAGCACAGATCACGCCGTCCAAAAGTTGCTTCATGACAGATACCGGTTGAATGCTTTTTTTAGATTCTGGAACTGTCAATGTTATTTTGATAGCAAAAGACGCATCATCAGGAATCGGAGTCTGCGTGGAAACTACCTTGACCTTTGAAACATTATTTCTGATTGCCGCGTAATACTGATCCGGTTTATCAGGCAAAGTATTGCCAATGGGTATATCTGTCCATTTTGCTATAAGATTTTCTTCTTTCGGCTTATCAGGTACTTTCTCCTCAGGGATAATCTCATACTTATAAAGATACCTGTCAGATGATTTTTCGTAATTTTTTTTAAATATAATTTGTTTCGGGAAATCTTTAAAAACACATGAAAAAGCGCCTTTGCCTATATTATAGAAAAGCTTGTTTTCCAAGTCGTAGTCGTGTTTTTATCTGGTTCTTGTTGTTCTCCATATGTGGCAAGTAAAACTTCATCCTCATTTATTTGAAGCGAGCGTACTTTCTCGTAAATATGATATTTTAGACAGTATTCTTTCGGATGGAGTAGTTGTTTATTGCTTGGGTATGGAACAGTAGTATTCGATTCGATTTTTATTGATTTTACTAGATTGTTTTCAATGGAAGAAGTGGTATGTATTTCTAGTGGATCGTTATCATATTTTCTTGGCCACTCATTTGTGTTTACTGTCAACTCTTTTTCTTTAAACTCTTCATTACTCATAAAAATGCTCCTCTCCTATGTTTTTATAATAGCAATATATCATAGGCCTGATTGTTTGTAAAGCTCGACTCCCAATATATTATTCGCCATATCCCTTTTTCAGCACATACCATCTGTTATACCTGTTGAAATAAAAATCTAAATCCAAATTGAGGGAAACCTTTCCGATGTGCCAAAGTGAAATCCCCATGATAGGGAATGTTTTCAGCAGAACAATCCCTTTTTGACACGATGACGCACGCGCTGTTTTATGTGCATGCGTTTTTATATAATGTTCGCGAAGGAGTTGTAAAGTATGGAGGACAAAAAGATTAGAAAAATACTGATTTCATGTTTAAAAACGACAAGCAGCGAGATAAGGATATACCAGGAGAAAACATAGGCGGAGCAATATGCGATGTTATGGGTGTTACTGACTGTTAAACGGGATATGCAATAAAAAGCGATATTGATAATTACCAGCGCCTTGAATCACAGATCGGATTCAAAATACGCTGAAGCAATTAAAAAATGTGAGAAAGAACTTGATGAAATAAACAAAAAAATAGATATTGCGCCAAATGATGAATACTAAAAGATCATGTTCATAAAGTGTTGAGCCAAAAATGTCACATAAAGCATTGTAAAATCCGAGTATAAGATGTAAAATAAATTAGAGGTGAGGATATGTATACCAAACAGCCAAAGAAGATGCTGATCATCAACATTCTTGATATTCTGAAAAAATACACGGACGAGGATCACCGGCTTTCGCAGAAAGAGATCGTTGACATTCTGAAAACTGAATACATGATGGCGGTGGACAGGAAATCGGTTAAGCGCAACCTGATGAACCTGATCGATTTCGGTTACCCTATTGAATACAGCGAATCCATAAGAATGACGCCAAACAGAAATACGGGTGAGTTTGAGGAAAATGTGATTTTATCCGATTTTTACCTTGAACGTGATTTTTCCGACGCCGAACTTCGCCTTTTGATCGACAGCCTGCTGTTTTCAAAGCATATCCCCTACAGTCAGTGTAAGGAACTGATTGAAAAATTGGAGGGGCTTTCAAACAAATACTTTGAGGCGAAGGTCAAGCACATTAAAATGCTGCCGAAGAACAAGCCTGAAAACAAGCAATTGTTTTACACGATTGATATACTTGACGAGGCGATAAGCAAGGAAAAGCAGGTAAAATTTCACTACGGGCTTTACGGTGCGGATAAAAAACTGCACCCGCAAAAAAGCAGTGACGGCAAAATCCGGGAATACATCATAAACCCGTATCAGATCGTGGCCACGAACGGCAGATATTATCTTGTGTGCAATTATGACAAGTATGATAATCTATCCAACTACAGAGTAGACAGGATCATGGATATCGAACTGCTTGACACGCCGGTAAAACCGAAGAGCAAAGTGCATGGCATTGAGCACGGGCTTGACCTTTCAAAGCACATGAGCGAGCATATCTATATGTTTGACGGAAAGAGCGTTGTGACGCAGTTTGTTGCAGAGAAATTCATCATAAGCGACATTCTTGATTATTTTGGTGATGATGTTAAATTCGCCAATGAGACAAAAGATAAAATAACCGTTACAGCAAAAGTAAACGAGAAGGATATGAGACTCTGGGCATTTCAGTACGCACTGCAAGTAAAGGTATTATCACCGCAAAGTCTTGTTGATGAGATAAAAGGAGACCTTGCCCGCGCGGTGGATAAGTACAGCGAGGAATAACAAATGAAACTGAGCAAATCACAATACATAAGGGCATTGCAATGCCCAAAGATGCTTTGGATGGACAAGTTCATGCCGGACAAAGCCGTTTGCAACGACAATCTGGAAACTATATTTGAAACGGGAAACGAAGTAGGCAATCTTGCGCGCTCCTATTTCGGCGAATATGCCTTGATGGATTTCAGTTTTGACAAAAAACAGATGATCGAGGACACGGAAAAATACATTTACAGCGGCGCAAAGAATATTGCGGAAGCGAGTTTTATGTGGAACGATCTGTTTTGCAGTGTCGATATCCTGCACAAGAATCCATATGGCTGGGATATAATTGAAGTGAAAAGTTCAACGCATATTACGCCGGTTTACATAGAGGATATGCCGTTTCAGTATTATGTTTTAAAAAAATCGGGGCTCAGCATAACCGGGATTTACAATATGCATCTGAACTCTGAGTATGTGCGCCGGGGCAGACTGGAACTCGGCAGACTTTTTAGCATTGAAGACTGCACGGACATTGTTTTAAGTAAACAGGAATATGTTAGAACAAACATTGATAATATAAGAAAATTCATGGCAGTGGCTGATGATATGGAGCCGGAAACCATCCTTGGCTTGCACTGCGATAAACCGTATAACTGCGCATATACAGATTACTGCCGCAGGAATCTGCCTCACCCGAATGTTTTTGATATACGCTCAAACATGAAGGGAAAACGAAAATACGATCTGTTTGATAGCGGAATCGTAAGTTTTGAGGATGTTATCAAGAGCGGCGCACGCTTAAGCGTAAACCAGCAATTACAGGTAGAGGCCGAATATTATGAAAAACCTCCGAAAATAAATAAAAAGAAGATAAAAGAATGCCTTGACGAATTCTCTTATCCTTTGTATTTTCTTGACTTTGAAACCTTTCAGCCTGCCATACCGAAATTTGACAGCACAAAACCTTATATGCAGATACCGTTTCAGTACTCACTGCACATCCAAGACTGCAAAGGCGCAGAACCGGAACACCGCGAATTTCTGGCAAAAGAAGGCACGGACCCGCGCCGATCGCTCGCGGAAAAACTATGCGAAGACATACCGCGTGATGTTTGCACCCTTGCTTACAATATGAAGTTTGAAAAAATGATCATAAAATCGCTTGCCGAGGAATTTGCCGATCTTGCGCCGCACCTGATGAATATTTACGAAAACATCAAAGACCTGATGGTGCCGTTCGAAAAGAAATATTATTATGACCGGGCTTTTGAAGGCTCGTATTCCATAAAATATGTTCTGCCGGCAATGTGCCCGAACGACCCGGAACTGAATTATCATAATCTTGACGGAATACATAACGGCGGCGAAGCAATGGCGGCGTTTGACGGGCTTGAAAAACGCTCGCCGGAGGAGGTTGCTCAGATACGCAAAAATCTGCTTGCCTATTGCCGTCTGGACACGCTTGCCATGGTGAAGATTCTGGAAAAGTTGGATGATATATGTTAAAATCAACATGTGTTATAATTTAAATACTATTTTTTGGTACTGTGGAGGTTTAATATGCCGAATTATTATGTTTTAAGAATAAAAACAAATGAAAATGAATATGTAAAAAATGGGCGCGTAGCCTTCGGATGGAGCAAAGTGGATTTTTCAAAATTCGACGATGCTGAACTACTGGCTAAAACTGTTGAGAACAATTATTATGCAGGTGATTTTTCCGCTACGCTAAGAGGCAGAAAAAAATCCGAAGTTAAACGGATATTTAATATAAAAGAAGGAGATATAATTCTTGTGCCTTGTTATAAAGGATTCTACATTGGCACAGCCACCGGAAAACGCATATATGATCCGGACAGCATTGATAATGACCTTGCTAACCAAATTGAAGTTGATTTTATAAAAGATAAAAAGAATAATAATGATCCATTTTACTTTTCGCGAGGAGGAAAGAAAACTTCACTTACAACTAAATTAAGTGTTAGAGGTTTTACTGTTCTAAGTATTTACACAAAAGATATCATCAGCGAGATTGATTCGTTGATTAATTCATCAATTAAATATGACAAAGACTTCGCTGAAACTGAAAGAGTAGCAAACTTTGAAAATGCGGAACTAGAAGATTTTAAAAAGAAAATAAAAGATGTTTTGTCAGATTATAATAAAACATCTTTAGAACCTCACGGAAATGGTTTTGAAAAACTTTTGCAAGAACTTTTTCAGCATGATGGATATAAAACCATTAATCTGCCTACAGCAATATCCTCAACTTCAGCAGATGCAGACATCTTAGCGATAAAAGAATCAAAACTTGGTGACGAGTTTTCATCGATCCTTTACATTCAAGCAAAACATTACAGCGGAAAAAGCGATGCTGGAATAGACCAAATAATAAAGTTTAAAGAAGAAATAAAATCTGATGAAATCAATAATATTCCGGAAATTGTTCGGGCTAACAAGAACAATATAAAATATGTATTAATCTCAAGCGGAGATTTTACAAATTATGTATATGAGAAAGCCGAAAACGACGATGACGGTATAATATTAATTAACGGAAACCGTCTTGCTGAAATGCTTTATGATGTGATTGATGAAATTCCGGAAATCAGATATAAACTCGGTTTTGTAAAATCATATACACATATAGATACAATCGAATCTTAAAGCGATCCCCCGCAGTGCAAAACTGCGGGGGTGTTGTTTTATGCTGCCGGCTGTTCGGCAAGGCGTTTTTTTATTTTTTGAATATCCATTTTTGTAATGGTTGATTTTTCGGCAAGGGCGTGGGCAATTGCCTCAAACAATTCCTTATTCTGTGTGATGATCTCTTTTGCTTTATGATAATATTTTTCCACCTGCGCAGAGGCAATTACTTCAAGCTGATGCTTTTTATGCTCTGATTCGTCAAAGCCTTTTGAATGATTTGACAATCCCCATACACAATCACTTCTGATCAGACCATACATCCGTCGGTAAACGATATCCAGATCCTCGCTTGCACCGCAATTGGCAATTCCGAATTTGCATTCCACACCTGCCATTCCGCCGAGCCCGGAAATAATGCGCTGTATTTTAAGATTAAATGGATCTGCGTCTTCACTGTTCAGATCCGAGCAAACAGTCAGTCCGCCTACTCCGTTTCTGCCTCCGAGGAGGGAAACGATCGTTACGCTGCCGGGATTAAGGACCTCTGAAACAACTGCGTGACCGGCCTCGTGGTAAATCACCTGAGCTGAGCGGCTGTTTGCGTTATTTAAATTTTTGCACAGATCCATATTGGCGGAAAAGCAGTTTTCATGCACATCAAACACGACATACATACAGGCACGCACGAAATGCTCCGTCGTGATCAGATCCGAACGCTCCGCCCCGGCATAGATACCTGCTTCGTTTATAACGGTTTCAAGTTTTGCGCAGGAACAGCCGTTAAGCACATCTCCAATAAACTTCGGGTCGGGTTCCACATGGAATTTCTTTTTGCTGAGGTAATATTCTATTATTTTCGCAGCGTCTTCACCCGTTGGCGGTTCTATTTTAATAATCCGATCAAACCGCCCTGCGCGGCATAAAGATTGGGGCAGTTTGTTGATATCATTTACGGTTGCAAGAACAAAAATATTTCTGCCTTTAATTTCATCTATGCAGGACTGCACCGTAACATATTCCTCTGTATCTCGGCGCCTGTCATCACTGTTTGAGAACTTGTCCAGATCATCAAGCAACAGTATGGACGGGGCGTTTTCCGCCGCCTTTTTAAAACAGTCTTTAATATGCTTTGTGAAATCGCCGTCCGGCTTATCTTTACGGCAGGTAACGGTATATCTGCCGCAGGCGTTGATGAGGCATTGCGCCATAAGCGTTTTGCCGAGTCCCGGCTCGCCGTACAGCAATAACCCCGCCGGCGGAGCAACGCCGAGTTTGGAATATACATCTGGATTTGTAAGCACATCCGTGATCTGCATGAGTTCTTCTTTAATATTTTCGTAACCGATAATTTTGTCAAAAGCATTTGTTTTCATAAAATTTTCTCCTTTTCTTTTTGTGATTTGATTATACTGCAGATGATGTGCACTTTGTGGGACATCACCCTGCGCGCTATAATCGTTTTTGAAAAGGAATTTAGTCCGTTTTTATACAATTTTTTATTATAATGAGATAAAATTTACTCACCGGCTATTATATAATATCTTTACACATAAAGGTTTTGCTTTACATTGAAAGCAGAGCCGAATAGTGATATTATTAAAACAGAATTGTGATTAAAGGAGAAGAATTATGATTGAATTAACGGATTTTTCAAAAAACAGCTTTGAGAAAGTAAAAAGCATTATTAAAGATATGGGAAAAAGCAAATTGATTTTTCAGAGTGAAGCGCAATTTCAGCATATTCTTGCAATGAGATTGGAAAAGGAAATTGCCGAAAATGAAGACTTGAAAATCTATTTGGAAGCATATACGAATGATTATACATATGAGTGTAACGAAAAAACAAAAAGATGCTATACGGATATTGTTATATTAGATAATAAGAACATGCAGTATATTGCTATTGAACTAAAATACAAGACTGATAAATTAGAATACAACAAAGGCAACTTTTTTATCAGCCTTACCGAACACAGCGCGTGCGATACAGGTTGTTATGACTATCTTTGGGATATTGAAAGAATTAATAAATTAACAAAAAACACAACCAGAGGCAATCTGAAATCTTTTAAATGCATAGGCGGCTGCGCGATATTCCTGACAAATGAAAACTATTATTGGAAATATTCAAGACTTCCAGAACCAGAAAATGAAGATGATGATTGTACTAAACATAATGCATTTTTAATTGGCGATGGATCGGATATTAAAAAAACAGATAAATTAAATTGGTATGAAGATAACAAAGATAATAAAAACAATAAAAACAATAAAAACAATAAAAACAATAAAAACAATAAAAACAATAAAAATAATAAAAATGATAATGATTTAAGACATAAAACGTCTATTACGCTCGAGGGGGTAAAAGAAAGTAAATTCGAATGGCAGGAGTATTGCATTTTAAATCCGGCGGACTGCAATTTGGAAAATTCAAAAGCGAAAAAACAGCGCAATATATTTAAATACCTGTTTCTCACTGTTTAATCCTATAAAAAGCACTCTGATATTGTGAATGATGTGTTCACTAATATCAGGGCGCTTTTTTATTTAGCAAATTGAATTTTAATTTTGATCCAGAAATGCGCAGAGGATTCTCTTATAGCATAGTGAATTTGGGAGCAGAGTTTTGAACAATTCCGAATCATCTTTGCCGAAGGCTTTAAGTATGCCTGCCGCGATGCCGGCACTTCTTGAAACACCCGCATCGCAATGAATCCACAATTCCAACACTTCATCTTTCCATTTTAAAACAAATTCTTTTACTTTTTGTGCGTCCTCGGCTGTCATGCCCGCATAACCGGCGTAAATATCCGAATTTTCAAAACTGACATCATAAAAAGCAAGATACAGCACATCTTTTATAGATTTATTTTCATCATCAAACTCTGCCTTTTCATCGCCGGGCGTTCGTATTGATATAATCACTTTACTGCCTGAGGTTGCCGAAAAACTCTTTCTGACGGCAGTGTTTTTATTCATAACAGAGATTTTCATATTAAGCGGTTCGCAAGGTATACGCATATCTTTAACGGATTCTAAAAAATCTTTTATATTTCACATTAAACATTTCACACCAGCGGACGATGGCGGAATATACAGCGGAATCTTTTTCAATATCCGCATTTCCCTTTTCATAAGCCTGAGCAATTTCATAGCCGCCTTTATAATGCGGCCGTATTTCCAAAGCGGCGATCAGCGCCGTTGAGTGAAACATACCTGCCACTGCGCCGCGGGTCTTATCCCAGTCTGCCAAACAATTTTGAAGTTTTTCACCTGCGCGCCAGCAACTGTGCAGATTGCTGAACCATTTGAAGGAAAAGCCGTTTACCGTTTTTTCCGGAATGCGGCTGATTATATCTGAACAGGGATAGGATATTTTAAGCATACTAAAGTAATTAACACGCATAAAATCCTCATAAGTGTATTTTTTTAAAGAAGACCGCACGATCGATTTATATTCCGGCAGTAAAGCGCTGTAGCAGCAAGCGATCTGAAAATGGTCATAAAAAGGCAAAGAAAAAAATTTACACATAAAGCCGATACCTTTTGCTTCAAACAGCGCTTTGATAAATTCTATCGCTTGCGGGCTTTTATGTAAAATCAGCAGTATTGTATAAATGCAATCTGATTTTAAAACAGATGATAAATAATTAATATCATTTAAAACAGAATACAGCAATTCGCAATCTTTTATATAGAAAAACAACCCCTGATTATTTACGAAAATCCTTTTAACCGATTTTGTAAAAGGCAGTGCGGAATCCTTAAGAGCCTGCATTGCCGATTCGGGCGTTTTCAGCCGTGAAACGATAGAAGCAAAAGTGAAATCGAGCCGAAACGGATCTGCCGAAAAGGGCGCTGCGTCATAAAATCCCCTGTTAAAGCCCTGAAATCTTGTAAACAAAACGAAATATTCCATATTAAGTTCAGTGCAGGAAAAAGGCATTTTTCTGCCCGTTGCCGTTTCAACCGCACGGCGCAGATTTCTTTTTACAACTCGGTTTTCGTTAATAAGTTTTATCAGGGTATCATTTTCAAGGTCAACTTTTGTATTTTCAATATTTTCAGATATAACGATCTGACCGTTATTATCTTTGATACAGATCTGCGTATTGCCTGAAGAAAAATCAAAACAAATATTTTCCGTTATGCCCAAAACTGAACCAAGGTCGATCTCATCAGCCCATTGGCAATTCATTAGATCCTGTAGGCGGTTTAATAATCTTGAAACGATAATTTCGGACTCCGTGCTTTCGGTTTTAATTCTTATCATGTCATTGCCGATTTGGGTTTCCGTACCGCAGCGGGCGCATATGCAAAAAACGCCGTCATCCACATCATCCTGAAGAACAATATTTTTATTTTCCTTCACCAGCAGGCGCATCTGAGGCTCGATCAGGTCTTTCATCTGCATCTTTAAATATTCGGTACTTTCATTTGAATTATATCTAAATTTGTTCGGCACAACATATTCCCTGCCGCAGTTCGGGCAGCGCACGGTTTTTTTATATAAAATCAGACTGCCGCCTGTTCTTTCGATTTTTGAATATTTGCGAAGATATTTAAATTTCAAAAGATCGTCTGCGTTATATATACTGCGCTCTTGTGTTTTTTCAACAACGCTGAAACACAAAGGTACATTTAATTCTTTTTCAAAATAAATCACAATGCTCTCCCCTTTCCATCCGCATACTGATTATAAAAAAACAGATGTACCTTAATCGGAACATCTGCGGCCTAAAATAAAATTTTTCCTTTTATATGCGTATTCCTTATATCTTATATCTTAATTCCGGCATAACTTTTATAATTTTAAATTCATATTATTTACGGTCACGATTTCAGTACGGATTATAAAAAATTCAAATTAAAATATAAAAAATATAGTTAAAATACTGTATAGGAGTCCTCTTTTCCGGCTATAAGTGAAAGGCATTTTAAATTTGGCTTTTACAAAACATCGGACAGGAGTGATTCAAATTACAAGTTATGAATACAGAAGCGAGCCTTCGTTTCTGCGTAATCAGTTTAACGGAGTTGGCATGTTTTCCGTTCCGCTCATCAGGAAACAGGAGGTGCGGCTTGAAGATTTTGCGCTGATAGGTTATGATAAGATTAATCAAAGCAATGAAACAGGCAAAACGGTACATTTCTTTCTTGATGATTAAGCTGCCGGGAATCGAACACAATATGGTTTTAAGCGGCTGCTTTCCGTGCGTTCAGCGTTAAAAATCTCGGTATACGGCAGTATACCTGCGATTTTATGCCTTGCCCGCTCAAAAATCAGCTCGCTTAAAACTGCACAGCACTGAAAATGGTGGCGGCGTGGATGGATTTTTGCTTTTGAGACGGCAGATGTGCTGTCGCCCATCAACGGCGAAAAAGTGAAAAGACGCCGCGATGGCACATTTTCAGCATATCGGGTTCGACTCCCGGCAGCTTTTCGCTTTGAAAGTATCTACAAAAATCCAGATGATAAAATAGAGCGTTTGAAAGAATTCAACGCTGTTTTATCACCGGATTTCAGTATGTATACAGAAATGCCGGTTGCACTTCAACTCTACAACTGTTTTCGCAACCGTTGGACAGGCGCATATTTGCAGCAAAACGGCATAACCGTTATACCGACAGTGCGCTGGGGAAACCTTGAAAGTTTTAATTTTTGTTTTGACGGCATTGAAAAAGGCTGTGTAGTCGCGGTTTCAACGCTCGGCGTAAAGAATGAAAAATCGCATTTCATGCTCGGCTACAACGAGATGCGCCGGCGCATAAAGCCAGAAAAGATCATCTGCTACGGCAAGCCTTTTGACGATATGAAAGGCGATATAATCGAAGTCGATTATGCCGAAACAAACAACCTTGATAAAGGCTTTTACATAAAAAAGTTTTACGGTTTTATCACACCAATTCAAAAGGGCGGCGGTTCGGCGTTAGGAAGAATTTCCGGAAATCCGGAACACGAATTTGATGAAAATACGGATATGCCGTCTTTTCCGGGATATGAAAACAAAGCGCCCGGAAAAGATTTTGAATGGCGAGGAAATCCGGATATTAAGAAAAATATCGGTAACTGGTTTAATAAAAAAACGGGCGAATCGTTTCACTGGGATATGGATCATCCGGATCCTATCGGACCGCACTGGGATTATTTTAGGCGCGATATTGATAATGAATACAGAATATTTCCTGATAACACCTGGAGCAAAAAGTTATTTCAAATTGGAGGATGCAACTATGAACAACAAGTTAGACTGGATTGAAGATTGCTATCAAACATATAATGAAGGTAATTGGATTACAAAGAGAATATTTAAAAAAGTTGCTGTTACAAAAGGTGATCACCATCATTGCTTAATTGATGCAAAAAAATTAAGCTTTTATGATTATCCCGGAAGCGAGAAACAAGGTTACTGTTCAACAGATGGCAGAATATGGCTCTGTGAAGAATGTTACCATACTGTATGCGAGCTTGGGCATAAATTGAAAATTGAGCCCAATACAGTAAAAGAAATAGAATCCGCCGTCGATAAGGGGCATAAAGTTGTTCTATCGCTTGATAATATGCAATATGAAATGAGCGGCGATTCGGAACAAATCCTTGTTTTGCATAACGGCATAACCTCAGAATACAAAAACTATGCGGAAATGGAGAAAAAGCAAAAATTTTACGGCAAGTTGCTTAAGGAAATAATTGATGATGTCTTTGTGGGTGTAAAATGAACAGATTATACAGAATGACTAAGGAAGAATTTGAAAAAAAGAAGATATTATATAAGTTTCCGGACACAAAATATATTGTTATGGACGGCGCCGGAATAGAAACATATGAGCAGTATTTTGACAGATTGTGGGAAGTTTTTGGATTCAGCGATATTCCCGAAGGCTGGAAAAAAGATTATTATACAGAAGACGATTTTTTAACGGAAATGGATGAATTACCTGAGAATAAATATGTTTTTGCTATATTAAATTACGATCAGTTTTTGAATAATAACATAACAGTAAAAAAACGAATAGAGAATCATTATGAAAACTATCTGCTCCCGTTTTGGGATGAAGAGGTTGAACGCGTAGTTGTTGAGGGTAAGCGAAAGGATTTTAATATCTATTTAGTATCAAATTCATAAATTCAAAGATACTGATTATACAGATCACGGTAATCCTAAAGAACATCCAAATGTTCCGCATAAGCATATCTGGAGGAACGGAAAGCGAGGAAAAGCAGATGAATAATTTTGAACAATTTAAAGAATGGATAAACATCGGCAATGAAATTGAATTCACTTACAAAGGTGAAGAATATTCTGTAACCTATTCAGTAAAAGAAAACGGAAAGACTTTAATATCATTTTGCAAATTTTATTGTGATCCCTCTGAATTTACAAGCGCCGAAGATTTTATGAATAACGCTAAGATTGACGAGGAATACTTAAAAGACATTTGGGATAAAGTTGTTGACGTTTATATTTATTGATTTTTTTGAGTTATCGGCCAGTATTTTTTACAAGATTGATGATGAAGTGAAGCGCTGCGGCTGCTGACGGACAAAATGGACAGCAAGAATTTCTATGCGTTCAACCTGTCTTTTGACAAAAAAGGCCTTAAAAAATAACAGATTAAACTGCCGCATTTTATGCAGGCAGCACAAAAGGCACACGAAAAGATTATATTTCAACAAAATGCTGATTTCGTTTTCAAACGGAGTCAGTTTTTTTATAAACACACCGATTGTTGCTATAGTTGATGTATGCAGTTATGAAGATACTGGCTGGATATTTCGAACTACCACACTGTTCTGATTTCAGTACGGATTATAAAAAATTCAAATTAAAATATAAAAAATATAGTTAAAATACTGTATAGGAGTCCTCTTTTCCGGCTATAAGTGAAAGGCATTTTAAATTTGGCTTTTACAAAACATCGGACAGGAGTGATTCAAATTACAAGTTATGAATACAGAAGCGAGCCTTCGTTTCTGCGTAATCAGTTTAACGGAGTTGGCATGTTTTCCGTTCCGCTCATCAGGAAACAGGAGGTGCGGCTTGAAGATTTTGCGCTGATAGGTTATGATAAGATTAATCAAAGCAATGAAACAGGCAAAACGGTACATTTCTTTCTTGATGATTAAGCTGCCGGGAATCGAACACAATATGGTTTTAAGCGGCTGCTTTCCGTGCGTTCAGCGTTAAAAATCTCGGTATACGGCAGTATACCTGCGATTTTATGCCTTGCCCGCTCAAAAATCAGCTCGCTTAAAACTGCACAGCACTGAAAATGGTGGCGGCGTGGATGGATTTTTGCTTTTGAGACGGCAGATGTGCTGTCGCCCATCAACGGCGAAAAAGTGAAAAGACGCCGCGATGGCACATTTTCAGCATATCGGGTTCGACTCCCGGCAGCTTTTCGCTTTGAAAGTATCTACAAAAATCCAGATGATAAAATAGAGCGTTTGAAAGAATTCAACGCTGTTTTATCACCGGATTTCAGTATGTATACAGAAATGCCGGTTGCACTTCAACTCTACAACTGTTTTCGCAACCGTTGGACAGGCGCATATTTGCAGCAAAACGGCATAACCGTTATACCGACAGTGCGCTGGGGAAACCTTGAAAGTTTTAATTTTTGTTTTGACGGCATTGAAAAAGGCTGTGTAGTCGCGGTTTCAACGCTCGGCGTAAAGAATGAAAAATCGCATTTCATGCTCGGCTACAACGAGATGCGCCGGCGCATAAAGCCAGAAAAGATCATCTGCTACGGCAAGCCTTTTGACGATATGAAAGGCGATATAATCGAAGTCGATTATGCCGAAACAAACAACCTTGATAAAGGCTTTTACATAAAAAAGTTTTACGGTTTTATCACACCAATTCAAAAGGGCGGCGGTTCGGCGTTAGGAAGAATTTCCGGAAATCCGGAACACGAATTTGATGAAAATACGGATATGCCGTCTTTTCCGGGATATGAAAACAAAGCGCCCGGAAAAGATTTTGAATGGCGAGGAAATCCGGATATTAAGAAAAATATCGGTAACTGGTTTAATAAAAAAACGGGCGAATCGTTTCACTGGGATATGGATCATCCGGATCCTATCGGACCGCACTGGGATTATTTTAGGCGCGATATTGATAATGAATACAGAATATTTCCTGATAACACCTGGAGCAAAAAGTTATTTCAAATTGGAGGATGCAACTATGAACAACAAGTTAGACTGGATTGAAGATTGCTATCAAACATATAATGAAGGTAATTGGATTACAAAGAGAATATTTAAAAAAGTTGCTGTTACAAAAGGTGATCACCATCATTGCTTAATTGATGCAAAAAAATTAAGCTTTTATGATTATCCCGGAAGCGAGAAACAAGGTTACTGTTCAACAGATGGCAGAATATGGCTCTGTGAAGAATGTTACCATACTGTATGCGAGCTTGGGCATAAATTGAAAATTGAGCCCAATACAGTAAAAGAAATAGAATCCGCCGTCGATAAGGGGCATAAAGTTGTTCTATCGCTTGATAATATGCAATATGAAATGAGCGGCGATTCGGAACAAATCCTTGTTTTGCATAACGGCATAACCTCAGAATACAAAAACTATGCGGAAATGGAGAAAAAGCAAAAATTTTACGGCAAGTTGCTTAAGGAAATAATTGATGATGTCTTTGTGGGTGTAAAATGAACAGATTATACAGAATGACTAAGGAAGAATTTGAAAAAAAGAAGATATTATATAAGTTTCCGGACACAAAATATATTGTTATGGACGGCGCCGGAATAGAAACATATGAGCAGTATTTTGACAGATTGTGGGAAGTTTTCGGATTCAGTGATATTCCCGAAGGTTGGAAAAAAGACAATCATACAGAATATGATTTTATGACAGATATGGATGAATTACCTGCGGACAAATATGTTTTTGTGATAAAAAATTATGAGTTTTTTTTCAAAAACAACTCTTTAGAAAGACTGAAAATTGAAAACAGATATGAAAACTATCTGCTCCCGTTTTGGGATGAAGAAGTTGAACGGGTAGTTGTTGCGGGCAAACGCAAGGATTTTAGTATCTATCTTGTTTCAAACACTTAAACCAAAAGCCAGAGAGATCAATCCGAAACCGTTTTTTTGGGGGGATTTATCCCTCTTGTTTATAACTTGATTTGGGCGATTATGCATTTGAGTTATCGGTCCGTATTTTTTACAAGATTACTGATGAGGTGAAGCCGACTTTATCGACAGTCTGAAAGCAGCCGTTTCATGCGGCTGCCTTTTTTATGCAACGCAACGAGCTAATTTAACATCGTCAAAGCACTGTTTTTTGTACGGATTTAATGTTTTACAGTATTTAGCCAATTTATAAAAAGCACTGCCTTTACAAAAGCGGTGCGGAACATTATAATTAAATCAGTATTTCATCCTATAAAACAGACCGGCTGCACGAGCGGATACCTTGGCAATATTTCATAAAACGGAATAGGAAATCGATGACCGGACAGGAGTGAGGACTGTGAAACAAAACGAAACCAAAGCGCCGGAATCTATCAAGATACGCGGCGGCCATGTGCATAATTTAAAAAACATTGATGTGGACATACCGCTGCACAAGATCGTTGGCATAGCGGGTGTATCCGGATCCGGAAAATCATCGCTTGCGCTTGGCATTCTTTACGCCGAAGGCTCAAGGCGGTATCTGGAATCCCTTTCCACCTATACCCGGCGGCGCATGACGCAGGCGGAAAAAGCACAGGTGGACGAAGTGCTTTATGTGCCTGCCGCACTTGCATTGCGGCAAAGACCCGGTGTGCCCGGAATACGCAGCACCTTTGGCACGGGAACAGAACTTTTAAACAGCCTGCGCCTGATGTTTTCCAGGCTTGCAAACCACAGATGCCCCAACGGGCACTATGCCGCCCCTTCTTTGAATGTTGCGGCAGGGCTGGAACTGGTATGCCCCGTTTGCGGCGAACATTTCTTTGCGCCAAGCGCTGAAGAACTGGCTTTCAACAGCCAGGGCGCCTGCAAGAAATGCGACGGCACCGGCATTGTTCGGATTGTTGACGAATCCACGCTTGTGCCCGATGAAAACCTGACGATAGACGAAGGCGCCGTTGCGCCCTGGCAGACTTTAATGTGGTCGCTGATGAAAGATATTGCCCGCGAGATGGGTGTGCGCACAGATGTTCCGTTTAAAGATCTGACCCCGCAGGAGCGCGACATTGTGTTTCACGGACCGGCAGTAAAAAAACACATTGTGTATCAAAACAAGACGAGCGGCGCTGCGGGCGACATGGATTTTACCTATTTTAACGCCACATACACGGTTGAAAACGCGCTGTCCAAAGTGAAAGACGAAAAAGGCATGAAGCGGGTGGAAAAATTCCTGCGGCAAAGCATTTGCCCGGACTGCGGCGGCACCCGGCTTTCCGACGATGCACGCGCGCCCAGACTGCGCGGCATATCCCTTGCGGACGCCTGCAAAATGACGCTTTGTGAACTGACCGAGTGGGTGAAAAGCGTACCCAAGTCGCTGCCGGAAGAGATGCAGCCAATGGCGCAAAGCATATGTGATTCATTTCAGGGGGCGGCAAAACGGCTGACCGATTTGGGCTTATCCTACCTTACGCTGGACAGAGCGGCATCTACCCTTTCTACCGGCGAGCGGCAGAGAATGCAGCTTGCCCGAGCCGTTCGAAACCGCACCACAGGTGTGCTTTATGTGCTGGACGAACCTTCCATCGGGCTGCACCCCTCTAATATGGAGGGGCTGACCGGCGTTATGAACGATCTGATTGCGGACGGCAATTCCGTGATACTGGTTGACCATGACATCCATGTGCTGAAAAACGCGCACCGGCTGATTGAACTGGGCCCGGGCGCAGGCGCGAACGGCGGCACGATCATTGCCCAAGGCAGCATTGAAGAAATCAAGCAGAATCCCGCATCAAAAATTGCAGGGTTTTTAAGCGGAGAAAAAATCATAAAAGTCGGAAATCCCGTTCCTGCCGAAAACACGTTTGATCTGGGTGCGATACACCTTTCCACCTCGAATATCCATACGGTAAAGCCGCTGGAAGTTGACATTCCCAAAGGGCGGATGACGGCCGTAACCGGTGTTTCCGGGTCAGGAAAAACAACGATGGTGCTGGAGAGCCTGATTCCTGCGCTTGAATCGATGATCAAAGGCACAAAACTGCCCAGCCACATCAAGCGCCTATCGGCAGAGGGCATAAAACAGGTAAAACTGATAGACGCCACGCCGATCGGCATAAATGTTCGTTCCACGGTTGCTACCTATGCCGATGTGCACGACGAACTGCGCAAGATCTATGCCCGCACGGCTGACGCCAAGGCAAAAGGATATAAAGCGGGTGATTTTTCCTACAACACGGGGAAATTGCGCTGCCCCGTCTGCGACGGAACAGGCACGATCAGCCTGGACATACAGTTTTTGCCGGACGTGGACATCCCCTGCCCCGAATGCGGCGGATCCAGATATTCTAAAGACGCGGGGCTGATACGAAGATATCCCAAACATTCAGAAAACGGATATACCCTGCCCGAACTGATGGATCAGAGCGTTGACGAGGCGCTGAAAGCATGCGAGGATCTGCCGAAAGTAAAGAAGAAACTGCAAGTGCTGCATGATCTGGGTCTTGGTTATCTTACGCTTGGCGAAGAAACGCCGAGCCTTTCGGGCGGTGAGGCGCAGAGGCTGAAACTGGCAAGTGAAATGGGAAAGGGGCAGTCTGATTCCGTGTTTGTGTTTGACGAACCCACGATCGGTCTGCATCCGCTGGACGTGGAAACGCTGCTGCATGTTTTTAAGAACCTGATCAACAGCGGCGCGACCGTGATCGTAATTGAACATGATCTGGACGTGATCCGAAACGCGGATTATGTGATCGACATGGGGCCGGGCGGCGGCACAGAAGGCGGCAGGATCGTAGCTTGCGGCACGCCGGATGAAATCTGCAGCGCCAAAGACAGCAAAACCGGATATTATTTAAACCGATATATCCATAACGAGGAATAAAAATCAACGATCTTTACACGGGCGGTGATCCGATGGAACAGAAACTGAATACCGAACAGACGGCGGCTGTAACCTCCACAGAGGGTTTTGTGCGTGTGATCGCCGGGGCGGGATCCGGAAAAACAAGGGCGCTGACAAATCGGTTTGCCTTTTTGGTAAACGAATTGGGTATACTGCCGGAAAACATTCTTTGCGTTACGTTTACAAACAAGGCAGCCAACGAAATGCGCCGGCGGATCCACAACCTGATCGGGGATAACGATACCGGCTATATCAACACTTTTCACGGATTTTGCGTTGCCGTTTTACAGGAGGACAGTTACGCGGTTCAATTCCCAAAAAACTTTCTGGTTTTGGACAACAGCGATATTGACGCCATGCTGCGCATCATCTATGAAGAACGCGGACTGACGCTGCGGGATATGACGTTTGCAGACGCAAGAGATATGATCGAAATACAAAAGCTCTTTAAAAAACCGGAATACTATTTGGATATGATCAGCATGTCTCTGGAAGCGCTGCACGAAAAATACCTGAGCGCCGTAAACAAAAACGACATCATCTTTTATGGCTATCTCTATCAGGAAAAGAAATGCTTTGGGCTGGATTATAACGATCTGATCAAATTTACACTATATATTTTTTCGCAAAGCGAGGAGATACGCCTGAAATGGCAGAAGCGCCTGGAATACATTATGATCGATGAATTTCAGGATATTGACGGATTACAGTATGAACTGATGCAGGCGCTTTGCGCATATCATAAAAACCTGTTCATTGTTGGGGATCCCGACCAGACGATCTACACCTGGCGCGGGGCAAACGTGAAATACCTGCTGGAATTCCCAAGGAATTTTCCGGACGTAAAAACGATCATGATGATGAAAAATTACCGTTCCACGCCGCAGATCTTAGCGGCGGCCAATTCCTTAATCTCCAAAAACAGGCAACGCATGGAAAAGGAACTGATCCCCGTTTTGCCGCACGGCGAAAAGCCTGTATTTTGCTTTGCCGCAAGCCCTGAAAAGGAGGCAGAATGGATCACGGAAAAGATCCGTGAACTGCATAAAAGCGGTGTACGCTACCGGGATATAACGATTCTTTACCGCGCGCACTATGTGACGCGAACCATAGAGGAAACGCTGCTTCAGGAAAAACTGCCTTACCATATTTACAGCGGCGTGCCTTTTTTCGGGCGTGCGGAAATCAAGGATGCGCTGTGCTACCTGCGCATGATCGTTTCCCAGGATGATCTTTCCTTTCGCCGGGTGATCAACACGCCAAAGCGCAATATGGGCCGGCGGCGCATGGCATTTCTTGAAGACTATGCCGCAGAGAACGGCTGCACCCTGTTTGCCGCGCTCAAACAGGCGCTGGATCACGAGATCTTTAAAGGCACGAAAGCGCGCGGATTTGTGAACCTGATAGAAAAATTTTCAAACGGATACGAGGACATGCCTACATCTGATCTGCTCTCTGCTATTCTGAACGAGAGCGGCTATGAAAAAATGTTGCGCACAGAGGGCAGCCAGGAGCGTTTGGACAACCTTGCCGAGCTCAAGCAATCCATACTGGAATATGAGAACACCTGCGGAGAGGAAGCCACTGTTTTTCATTATCTGGCGCATGTTGCTATGTTTACAAACAATGATATAGAGGATGATTCGGATAAGGTGAAACTTATGACCGTGCATGCGGCAAAAGGCTTGGAATTTCCGTATGTGATGCTGTGCGGTATGGACGAGGGCATTTTTCCGTCCAGAAAAATTAAAGACCTTGCCGGTATGGAAGAGGAACGGCGGCTTGCGTTCGTTGCGATGACCCGTGCCGAAAAAGGGCTTTATCTTTCCGGGTCAGAAGGGCGCAATTTTGACGGTTCGCCGCGTTACCCATCCCGTTTCATACTGGATATTGAAGAAGATTTGCTGGAATATGCGAAAAAGCCGAACGACGCCCTGATCGCAAACGCAAGGGAATCCATTGCGCAAAGCGAGAAATTCATGCCGGAGAACTTAGAAAATTTCCTGCTGCCCGTGGGAACAGCAGTGCAGCATGAATACCTGGGCGACGGTAAGATTCTGGATAGAAACAAAAGCAAAGGCGCATATCTTGTGCAATTTGATTCCATACCAACACCGCGGCTGATCTCTTTTAAAGCAAAACTGAAAGAAAAAAATTGAGAGGGAACACCAGAAGCCTTTTACAGCAAAGAACGCCGTTTCAGTGTAAAAACTGCAACGGCGTTTTGGTTTTCTTTAAAAATCTATCTGTTTAAATATTTTACGAACGCAAACTGAAAAGCGAACACACGGCAATGCGGTATTTTTCCATGCCTTTCACACTCGTATTTACTGTAACATTATATTTTATATTATACAAAAATATTCATTTCCTTTGCAAGGATGCCGTCCAAAACGGCAACAGCCCTGTTCGGTTTAAAAAGAGTCTTTATTCCCAGTGAAAATCAATTTCCTGCGTATTGAATTCCAACCTGCACATGGTGTACAGTTTGTGTTTATATTTCATGGAAATATCCAACAGAATTTGAGCGCTGCCGATATCGGGAGAAATATAAGTATAAAGATACGTCCACGGGTTTTTGCTCATTTCCTTTGCGTTGCATAATATCTCTTGCGCTTTGCGCACAAATTCGCTGATCGTAAGCACCCTGACAGTGAAAGCATTCTGTTTGTTTACGGCAGTGGAGATCTCTGCACTGCAAAGCGATGCATCACAAATCCGGGCTTTCATATGGCATTTGGTAAAATCCTTATATCTTTCACAAAACGCGTTGCCTTTCATATCTGAAAACAGATGTGTTTTAAAACTTAAAACCAGTTCTGCACCGTTTAACGACAGATCAACAAGTTCCTGATCGTGCAGGATGCCGTCCGGAATGGTGTGTGCGCACATACTGTATTTTTCTGTCATGCTCCATTCACCTCTTTAAGAAGTTAGAAATAAAAACCGGTCAGTTTATACTGCTTCAGGTTTTGCCCCAAATCAATCCCGAAAGGTTTCCCGCAGCCGGTCTAAAAACAACTGCGCGGCGGGTGAAAACACCTGATATTTTTTCCAGACCACATTCAGCCCTGCCTCAAGGCGCGGCAGGAGAGGGCGGAAACACAGCCCGCTGCTTTCGGTAGTATCGGCAAGTTTATCCAGTGTTACGGCGCAGCCTATCCCCTCTTTTACCATAATGGCTGCATTATAAACGAGGTTATAGGTGGCTATGATATTGAGTTTTTCATAATCCGCACCAAACCACTGCGCAAAACTGTTTGCCGGCTTTCCCGGCGAAAGAACCTGGCGCGAACAGATGAGCGGCAAATCCAGCAGATCTTCTTTTTGAAGAAATTCCTTTTCGGCAAGCGGACAATCCCGGCGCATCAGCACGCCCCAAACATCCTTAGACGGGAGATCTATGAAATCATATTTTGAAAGATCCGCCGGCTGGATCAAAATGCCAAAATCAAGCAGACCTTTATCAATACGGTCCGTTACATCCTGCGCGTTGCCGCTGTGCATATGATAACGGATACCGGGGTAAGTTTCCCGGAGCTCCTTTATAATTTTTGCGATCAAACGCACTGCCTGCGTCTCGCCGCCGCCGATATAGATATCTCCGCTTACTGAATTTTCCATGGCGGAAAATTCTTCCTGCGTTTTATCCACCATAGAAATGATCTCTTCCGCCCGCTTTCTGAACAATACACCCTGACGTGTAAGTGTTACACGATGACTGCCCCTTACAAAAAGCTGCTGACCAAGTTCCTCTTCCAGATCATGTATCTGCCGGGAAAGCGTGGGCTGGGTAAGGTGCAGAAAATTAGCCGCGGCAGTAATACTGCCCTCTCTTGCAACGGCAAGATAATAGCGAAGTACACGTATCTCCATGCGCAAAGCCCCTTTCTAAAGACTATTATACAGCAACTTCCTATGCGTGTAAAGCATAACACAAAATAGAAACAAGGTATTTGCTATTTAAAAAGCAAACGTATAAAATAAAGTTAAGGAAAGGAGGCGGCGTATTGTGAACAGCAGATACAACAGCGCATTTAAGATACGCCGTAATCTTACGGATGCCGGCTGCGAGGAACAGATGATCCAAGACTTTTTTGAACTTGGAAAAAAGCGCCGGCGCGCCGAGCAATACAGACTGCTGGGCAGGCAGAAAGCATTTCTTCTGGAACAGCTGCACAAAGATCAGTACAGAATAGACTGCCTTGACCATATGGTGTATACCATGCAGGAAGAGGACAGAAAACGATCTGAAGATTCAAAATGATAAACGATCTGAAATGGGCCTTGGAATGGGGTTCCCTTTTCCGAAAAACACGAAAATAAGGGAGCAGATATGAAAAAACTTTTGTATTTATTAAAGGCAGCCGCCTTATGTGCCGTAATCCTTGCCGTATTGGGCGCCTTTGCCGCCTGCGGCGCTGCCGGCACGGAACGCCGGGCGGAAAAGACAACGGCGGAATCTTCCACTTCAGGCAGCACACAAAGCGCGGCAGAAAGCAGCACCGCCGGTTCCACACAACCGCCGGAAAACCATACGGAGGATGAAAATATGAATCAGATAGAGATCATAATCAACGGAAAAACATTTTCAGCACAGCTTTACGACAATGAAACGGCTCATGCCTTTGCCGCACAGCTTCCGCTTACCTTGGATATGCGCGAATTAAACGGCAACGAAAAATATTACTATATGCCGGATTCCCTGCCGGCGCAGGCAAGCAGGCCGGGAACGATACGCACGGGTGACCTGATGCTGTACGGCGCAGACTGCATTGTGCTGTTTTACAAGGATTTCCGCACCGGCTACAGTTACACGCCGCTTGGGCATATAGATGACCCCAATGGACTGGAAAGCGCGCTCGGGCAAGGAGATGTTAAGGTCACATTTCAGTTTAGCTAAACAACATATTCCCGCTTTTTGCTGCAAAAACATTGCCGTAAAAGCGGGATATTTTTATTGCTTTGCTATGTGCAAATAGAATTTACAACTTTTGCCGGGTGTGGTATAATAACCTGACGATAAAAGGAACGGACTGCGCAAACCGTTTCAAAAGATTTTTAAAGTGTGGTGAGAAGATGAAAAAGATCGTTACAGGGATCTTGGCGCACGTGGATTCCGGCAAAACAACGCTTTCAGAAGCGATGCTGTACCTTTCCGGCAGCATCAGCAAACTCGGCCGCGTTGACCACGGCGATTCTTTTTTAGACAACTTTTCACTGGAACGCAGCCGCGGCATAACGATCTTTTCCAAGCAGGCGGTCTTAAAATATAAAGACACGGAATTCACCCTGCTGGACACACCGGGGCACGTGGATTTTTCCGCGGAAACAGAGCGCACCCTGCAGGTGCTGGATTATGCCGTTTTGGTGATCAGCGCAACGGACGGCATACAGAGCCACACACAAACTTTATGGAAACTGCTTTCCAAATACAATGTGCCCTGCTTTATCTTTGTAAACAAAATGGATCTGGACGGCGCGGACAAAAGCCGCGTATTTTCCGAACTGAAAACAAAATTCGGCGACGGCTGTGTGGATTTTACCGAAGAAGGCAGCCCGGAATTTTTTGAAAGCATCGCTCTTTGCGATGAAGAACTGCTCAACCGTTTTTACGAAAACGACGCGCTGGAAACAGCGGATATCCGCAATGCCGTAAAAAGCAGAAAGATCTTTCCCTGCATGTTTGGCTCTGCGCTGAAACTGAGCGGCGTGGAAGAATTTTTAAGCTGCCTTTACAACTATACCGAGATGCCGCAATACAGCGGTGAATTTGCCGGAAAAGTATTTAAAATAGCCGAGGACAAAGGCCAGAGGCTTACGTTTTTAAAGGTGACGGGCGGAGAACTGACTGTAAAAGAAATCCTGAAAAGCGCCAAAAACCAGAATCAGGAAAAGGTGAACCAGATCCGGATCTATTCCGGAGAAAAGTTCATCACGGCAGACACAGCACAGGCTGGCACAGTTTGCGCTGTTACCGGCATTGGTTTTGCCCTGCCCGGCGATGGGCTTGGAACAGAGCAAAACAGCGGCACGCCGATACTGGAACCTGTTTTTACATACAGGCTGATTCTTCCCGAAAATACGGACGCACACACCGTATTACAGAACATGAAGATTCTGGAAAGTGAAGATCCGCAGCTGAAAGTGGTGTGGAACGAGCGGCTTGGCGAGATCCAGGTGCAGCTTATGGGCGATATCCAACTGGAGATTCTGCGCAGTGTGATTGCAGATCGGTTTGGATTAAACATTTCGTTTTCAAAGGGAAATATCATTTATAAAGAGACCCTATCCGAACCGGTTGAGGGGATCGGCCACTTTGAGCCCCTGCGGCACTATGCGGAAGTGCATCTGCTGCTGAAACCGGGAAAAAGAGACAGCGGGCTGGTATTCAAAACCGAATGCAAGGAAGATGTGCTGGATAAAAACTGGCAAAGGCTGATCCTGACCCACCTGTATGAAAAAACACATCTCGGCGTTCTGACCGGATCGCCTATCACGGATATGGAGATCATACTCCGATCCGGCAGGGCACACCCAAAACACACTGAGGGCGGCGATTTCCGGCAGGCAACATACAGAGCGGTAAGGCAGGGCCTGCGCAGCGCAAACTGCGTGCTGCTTGAACCGATTTATGAATTCACGCTGGAAGTGCCCACGGAAAACATTGGCAGGGCAATGGCGGATATTCAGCATAGGCACGGCAGTTTTGAGCCGCCCCAGACCAGCGGGGAATTTTCAGAGATTAACGGAACAGCGCCCGTTTCCACCATGTATGACTACGCGCGGGATGTGATGCAATACACCCATGGCAAAGGCAGACTGACCTGCAGTTTCAAGGGCTATGCGCCCTGCCACAATGCCGAAGAGGTGATCGCCGCCATAGGTTATGACTGCGACGGAGATACAGACAACCCCTGCGATTCCGTATTCTGTGCGCACGGCGCCGGATATGTTGTGAAATGGAATGAAGTCAAAAGCCATATGCATTTGCCGAGTGTGCTTTCCGCGCCGAAAAGCGAATATGTGGAGACCGGCAGCAGCAAAACGCTGTCACGATATAAAGACAGAAAAGATCTTTTTGCGCTGGATAAAGAACTGATGCAGATCTTTGAGCAGACATACGGACCGATCAAAAACCGTTCGCACGACAGAAACCGCGGCCATTTCACGTTTACGGAAAATGCCGAAAAAAGCAGATACAAGTCTAAAAACGTTCCAAAATATGACGGCACCGAATATCTGCTGGTTGACGGCTATAACGTGATCTTTGCTTGGGAGGATCTCAGCCGTTTTGCAAAAGATAATATAGACGGCGCGCGCAGTGCGCTGGTCAATATTTTATGCAATTATCAGGGCTATAAAAAGTGCGAAGTGATCCTTGTTTTTGACGCGTATAAAGTTAAGGGCGCAACCCGTGAAGTGGAGAAAGTAAACAACATTACGATCGTATATACAAAAGAAGCGGAAACGGCAGATATGTATATTGAAAAAGCATCCTACAAACTGGCAAAAAACAACAGGGTACGGGTTGTGACTTCTGACGCGCTGGAACAGCTGATCATTTTGGGGAACGGCGCATTGCGTGTTTCCTCCAGAGAATTTCTGTTTGAGGTGCAACAGGCGGAAGAAGAGATCCGGGAGATCATTTCGGAAACGTTCTGAATGCACAGATTTATGGATAAAAAGCGTAATGCCGCATAAACTGAGCGTTTATGCGGCATTTAACTATTTTTACGCTTATTGTTTTATGGGCGGGCTTTTTCTGTAGTTTGTTATTTTCCTTTACCGGCGTGTTTAAAATATAAGCCGCGCTGTTCAACCGACTTTAGCCACAGTTTGAAGCACCGGCAAATGCCGATGCTTTAACTTTGCGTAAAAATTTACGGTTCCAGAAAATCAGATACCTTTTCAAGCTGCGCTGTGATATCAATATGCTGGGGGCAGACCTTTTCACACTGCCTGCAATGAATACAATCAGAAGCTTTGCCCGCGCCGTTTACAGCGGCGGCATAACTCTCCTTTGCCTCTTCCATCCTGCCGTTTGCAAGCCATTTGTTGGCAGCGGCAAAAACATCCGGAATCGGGATGTTTTTGGGGCAGCCTTCCGTGCAGTAACGACATGCCGTGCACGGAATGGCAGAGGACTTGCCCAGTATTTGCTGTGCCTGCTGAATGATCTTTTGCTCTTCTTCATTCAGCGGCTTAAAATCACGCATATAAGAAAGATTATCCGCCATCTGCGCCGTATCCGACATACCGGAAAGAACGGCGAGCACGCCGGGCAGAGACGCCGCGAAACGGATTGCCCATGACGCCGGTGAGGCATCGGGCGCATAGGATCTAAACAGGGTTTCCACTTCTTTCGGCGGTTTGGCAAGGTTGCCGCCTTTGACCGGCTCCATGATTACGATCTGTTTGCCGTGCTTGCGTGCCACCTCATAATTCGCGCGGGACTGAACGGACGGATTTTCCCAGTCTGCATAATTGATCTGCAGCTGAACAAAATCCACTTCCGGGTGCGCCGCCAGCAGCTTATCCAGCAGATCCGGACCGGCATGAAAAGAAAAACCGATATGTTTCAGCGTGCCTTTTTGCTTTTGCTCTGAAACAAAATCCCAAAGGCCGAATTTATCATATTTTTTATAATTATTATCCATAATTGCGTGCAGAAGATAATAATCAAAATACCCCGCGCCCGTGCGGGAAAGGCTGGTTTCCAGTTGTTTTTTCGCCGCTTTTTTATTGGCGGCAACATTCACGTTTAATTTTGTTGCAAGCGTATAGGAATCACGCGGATGCCTTGAAACAAGCGCCTTTTTTGCCGCCGCCTCTGAGCCGAGATACACATACGCCGTATCAAAATAAGTGCACCCGGCAGCCAGAAACATATCCACCATTTTTTTGGTCTGCTCAATATCCGTAAACGGCCCCTTTTTGGGCAAACGCATAAGACCGAAACCGAGTTTTTTCATACTGATCCCTCCAAATATTTTTACCTTATCCGCTTTTCATTATAGCAAAACGGGCACGATTTTTAAAGTGAAAATCACAAATAAGATCCTCTTCCGGGCAAATCGCACACAGAATGCAATATCTGCCTTACGCCTGCGGTTTGAGCGGGCCGTAAAAATAGGACGCCGTTGCGCCGCCGTCAACCAGAAAATCCGCACCCGTAATAAAAGCGCCCTTATCACTCATCAGAAGTTCCGCAACATTGGCAACCTCATCCGGCGCAACATTTGGATCGATCCTGTGCTGATAATACAGATCGATATAATGCCGAACCGTTTCAGGCTGCCTTCCACAGACTTTCTGATCGTTTCCACCGGCTGGTTAGGATCAGGCTGCGATCCGAAGCGTGTTTCTCGCCGAATTTAATATATGGAAACGGCTGTACAAAACTGCCGTTTTATACATGGTTACTACCGTTTCATGGGTGTTAATTTCTGTTTTTTGTATTGTTTCACATTATCTCATATGCTAAAATCTACTTAGCAGGGTTATACCCAATACACAGGAAGGCGATCTTATGAAAGCAATCAAAAAAATTGCCGGCGCGGTTACTTCACGCACCGGCGCATTTATCTTTTTTGCCTTGTCCGCCGCGGCATTTACGTTTTTTTCCAGCAGCAATTGGGCTTACGGCTGGATAGCGGAACTTTACCCGCTCGGAAACGGATTTATCACGCTGATGCTTTGCATTACCGGGATATGCGCTGCCATCTCCTTTATCATGCTGCTCATCCATGCTTTTTGCGGCGGCAAAATGCAGAGCAAAGGGGTCAAAGCATTTAAGATAATACATATCATTTCCGCCGTTTTAGGCATTATAACATTTCTTTACACAACCGTGCTGCTGTTTGGCATAGATCAGGGCTTTTCCGCTGCCGGATTTGCCAAAGGGTTCAGCAGCCTGCTGCCTAACATAGGCTACCTTGGAGCGGCACTTGCCGCCGCGCTTGTGATTGCGGTTGTGCAGACGCCGAAAAAGGCGGTTAAAGCAGTGATTGCCTGTGTTATGATCGCCACGCTTATGATCAGCCCCTCCGCGCTTTCCGGCATAGGCGCAAGCGGCTCTGGCGAGGATCTTCCGCCTATAACTTTGCAGTCTGAAGATCTGATGCGCGGCGCGCAGATTGTTTATGAGAGTCTGAAACAGGGTGAAAAAGCAGACGCGCAAAATCTGCTGGAGGACAACGGCAAATGCTGGACGGCGCAGGATCCCGACCGCATGCCGGCGAACGCAGAGGCGGACATCAACAACAGTTATGTGGAAATCAAACTGGACGGCCAAAAGACCTTTAACACCGCCATTATTGAAGAAGTGGGAAATCAGGCGCAGTATTTCAGACTGCAGGCACTGATCAGCGGCGAATGGGTAACGATTTACCAAAGTGAAAAAATTCAGACCCAGCGTCTTTGCAGTTTTGACCCGGTAACAACGGACAGCATCCGCCTTTGCATAGATAAGTTCAGGGACAGCAATACGCCGGTGAAGATCAGATCCATAAAACTGTATAACGAGCCGAAACGTGACGCGGAAACCTTTGAGGTTACCGCATACCAGAGACTGGACGGTGATGTGCCCACAGAGATTCTTGCGCGCGGAGACGAATATGTGGCAAACTATGCAAGATTTTACGATGTTTACAGCACCATTATCGTTTTCGGTGCCGTGCACTGGGATGAAAACGGAAATATGGGATTCGGCGACGGCGGAGAAGAGCAGTTTGCACGTGAGATTGAAGCACTTAAAGAGATCATTTCACACCGCTCCAATCCGGATCACGAAGTAAAACTGGTGATTACTGCGCTGGCGGACGGCACCTGGGGTGAGGGCCACAACGGTGTAAACGGCTACATGGCGGATTACTGGGAATCCATAGCGGATAAGATCGCTGCTTTTGCGGCAAAATATGATTTTGACGGTGTGGACATTGACTGGGAATATCCGCAAACGCCATCCGACTGGGATAATTATGATAAATTCATTGCAAAACTGGATGATGAATTGCAGCAGGCGAATCCAAACGCCATACTCACCGCCGCACTTTCAGCAGGCAGCCTTGGCATGAGCGAGGAAACGCTGGACAGACTGGATCAGATTCAGTTTATGGCATATGACGGCAGCGATGAGGACGGTTACCAGAGTTCCCTGCAGCAGGCGCAGGAAGGCTTGCAGGCATTTATAGATAACGGCGCGGACATCAGCAAGATCAACATTGGCATTGCCGCATACGGCAGACCGGTAAACGGCACGCCGTACTGGGCAACATGGCGCGACCTTGACGAAGCGAATTACTGGAACAACAAATATTATACCGTTCATGACGCGGATCAGGTGTATGAAGGCACATTCTGCTCCCCTGCCCTTGCCGGAGACAAAACCGCATACGCACTGTTTTCAGGCTGCGGCGGCGTTATGGTATTCAGAGTTGCATGTGACAAAACGATGGATGATCCAAACAGCGTTGCCTGCGGAATTGAAAACACACTGCACAGATATTTCAACGCGTGGTAAGTTTTCTGTAAATCATAAAAAACAAAGCGCCCCGAAAAGCATTTTACTTTTCGAGGCGCTTTCCTGTCTAAATAGAATTTGGTTTCTTTTTACGACGTGTTTTTTTCACTGCCAGCACAATGCCTGCCGCGATCCCCGCGACCAGAACCGACGCGGCAACGCACGCGGTGATCTTCAGGGCAGTGTTTCTTAACACAAGCGGATATTCAGAAGAAATATATTCTTCCATCGTTGCGCCGACTTCGTATGGCTGCTCTATATCATGGATGTTTACAAGGGAAGAAAATTCGGAAAACGCGTCCTTTTTTCGGTTGTAAAGAAGATTGCTCTCATTCATTACAGCATAAAGAACATTGATTTTGATTTCTTCAAGATAACTGATGATCCTTTCATCCTTTCCGGCGGCATCAATCGCAGAATTGATCAGTTCCAGATACCGATCGTTATTCTTTTTGGAAAGATAATCGCCGCTGTGCTGCCAAACGCTGTCATAAAGATCCAGATCCTCTGCTTTGTTTTTCAGTTCGCTGTTCATCAGATCCATATATTCTGCAACATACTCTGCGGCGGGGCCGTAGGTAACATTCAGATACTTGGCAATTACGGCGCTCACATTCACACTGTTATCCCAAAGCTGCCTGGAAAGCACATATGCGCGCAGACGCGCCATTTCGTCATTCTTTTCCCTGCTGCCCTGATGAAAGACTTCTCTTACATGATTTTCGATATAAAAATCATGATTGTCTTTTTGCACATCAAAATTGGGATACGGCATCAGCAGATTCTGAAAATCCACAACATAATCCCAGATCATCAGACTTTGGCAGACGGCGCTCCACTGCTCCACAAGCTGTTTTGTTTTAAGCGCCTTTTCGCTGTTTCCAAACTTATAACTGTATAACTGACCGGTATTGATCGGGCAAAGCACAATATTGACATTTTCTTCGCAGGTCATACCCTGCGGCACGCTCTCGTTATAGAAATAGGCAAGAGTGGAAATGATCTTATCGGGAAACCTCTGCGCCAATTTATTGATGATCGGCAACATTGTGCCCATCATGGATCCTGTTTCTTCCAGCACCCGGGCACAATTTTCACACTTGCAGTAATCATAGTTATCATTCAGGCTGAAATCCCAGTATTTTTTATCCGGTTCCTGCGCCATAAGCTGTGCCATTTTGGATTCAATGATCGGATAAATATCCGGATTTGTCAGGCACAGCTGCGCCGGCTCCCCTGCCTCGTTATAGGAAAAATATTCGGGATGCGTTGCTTGGTATTCTTCAGGCGGCACAAAGGTAAAGCAGGAATGGCACCAGGTGCCCCAACCTGCGTTCTGCTCAATATCTTCGGCAACAGCGCCGTTATTTTTCAGTTTCCTGTACCAGCCGTTTTGCGCAACTTCATACTGAAACACCTTGCGCCATGCAAAATCAGGATTGCTCACATAAGTCTGCGGCTCAAAATAAATGGTTGGGAACTGCGGAACATAATCATAATCCTCACGCACAAACATGCAGTCCATTTTATCCTCAAGAAAACCATAAACCCCGTTAAAAATCGTTTCATCGTCCGCGGTCAGTATGTAGATCTCCCGATAATCCAAATGAACCAGATATCCGTCATCCCGGATGCCGGAAGTGTCCACATCCGCCGCAAGCGCCGTATGCCCGAGACTGATGAACGGCCCGCCGCTGAACGTACTTTCCGGAACGACCGGAAACATGGTGCCGCCCGCCCCGATGATCTGATTTAGATATTTAGAAAGTTCCTGCGCCGCCGCAATAACGGTTTCAGACGCAGAACTCGGATAAACGATACAAAAAGCGCTGGATCCGTCCTTAGCGAAAAGAATCTCTTCCGCGCTGCCCTCAGCAAACGCTTTTCTTGCCTCTTCCTCGTTGTAATCGTTCAGATGTGAAACGATATCCAGCGTTTCACTGGACATCACGGCATGTTCCTCGCCTGACGCGAGCGCCGGAACGGCGGTGATCAATAGTATTGCGGATAAAACCGCTGCTAAAACTTTTTTCATAGTTCCCTCTCTGCCTAAAAACATTTGTATTGGTGCAAAAAGCACAAAATCAGTTTGTTCTGCCCCTGCCGCTTCTTCTGCGCTGCTGCGCGGTATTTTGGCGTTTATGATCCATGCCGTAAGTACGGACATGCGCGGCGGGAATCAGGCAGTTTTTGCCGTTTCCGATCAGATCCTGCCTGTGTGCCGTGCGGAGCGCCTCCTCGCAGAGGGAACGCTTTTTGGGATCATAATATTGCAGCAGCGCCCGTTGAAGCGCCTTTTCATGCGGTGTTTTTGCCACATAAACCGGCTCCATAGTATACGGATCCAGTTCCGTGTAGAACATGCAGGTGGAGATCGTGCCGGGCGTTGGATAAAAATCCTGCACCTGTTCCGGCCGGATATGATTTTTCTTTAAAAAGCACGCCAGTTCGATTGCGTCAGTTAGGGTGGAGCCGGGGTGGCTGGACATCAGATACGGCACCAGATACTGCTCTTTATGCACGGAATTCGTATAACGGAAATAGCGCTTTGAAAATTCAATATATGCCTCAATATGCGGCTTGCCCATTTTATCCAGCACGGCAGCGCTGCAATGCTCCGGCGCCACTTTGAGCTGACCGGAAACATGGTATTTTACCAGTTCTTTAAAGAAAGTATCATCCGGATCCTGCAAAAGATAATCATATCTTATGCCGCTGCGGATAAACACTTTTTTGATGTTTGGCAGGCTGCGCACAGAACGCAGAATATCCAAATATTCGCTGTGATTTGCAATTAAATTCGGGCAGGGCTTGGGCGCCAGGCATTTTTTGCCCTTGCATAAACCGTGCGTCAGCTGAAAATCGCAGGACGGACGTCTGAAATTCGCCGTTGGCCCGCCGATATCATGAATATACCCTTTAAAGCCGGGCATTCCGGTAATCAGTTTTGCCTCGCGAAGGATACTTTCTTTACTTCTTGAAGTTACATAGCGCCCCTGATGAAACTGGATAGAACAGAAATTGCAGCTGCCGTAACAGCCGCGGTTATGCGTTATGGAAAAACGCACCTCCTCAATACCGGGCACACCGCCGAGCTGCTCATAAGACGGGTGATACGCGCGCATATACGGCAGAGCATATACTTTATCCAGTTCCTCTGTACTGAGCGGCGGCATCGGCTCGTTTTGAACAAGCATCAACTTGCCGTGCCGCTGGCGCACCGCTCTGCCGCGGATATGATCCTGCTCATCCTGCTCCACACGCACGGATTTTGCATATTCCTTTTTGGAATTTACGCAGTTTTCAAAGGAGGGCACTTCCACGCCGGTATAGGGCGTGTTGCGCACATCAACCGTATAACAGGTGCCTTTGATATCGGTAAGCGAATCCACAGGTTCGCCCGAATCCAGGCGATGCGCGATCTCTGCAATCTGTTTTTCACCCATACCATAAATCAAAAGATTCGCGCCGGAATCAATCAGAACGGACGGCATGATCTTATCCGCCCAGTAATCATAATGGGCAAACCGGCGCAGAGACGCCTCCAGCCCGCCGATGATCAAAGGGGAATCTGGATACAGCCGCTTGATGATTCTGGAATAGACGGTAACCGCTCTGTCCGGCCGTTTCCCGGCTTTGCCGCCGGGGGTATAAGCGTCATCCCGGCGGATCTTTTTAGCGGCAGTGTAGTGCGCCACCATGGAATCTATATTCCCGGCCGTAACTAAAAATCCAAGCCGGGGCTTGCCAAACTGAATAAAATCCCGGTCATTTTTCCAGTTGGGCTGGCTTAAAACCGCCACTTTAAACCCTTCGTTTTCCAGCACGCGCGAGATGATAGAAACGCCGAAAGACGGATGATCCACATAGGCGTCTCCGGTTACATAAACAAAATCCACAGCATCCCAGCCGCGGTTCTTGCATTCTTTTGCATTTATGGGAAGGAAAGAACCCATAACACACCTCCTGTGCACTCCTTTAAATCCGCTTTTATTTTAACATAATGCGGCATATCTTTGCAACATACAACGGTGTTTAAAAATAACTGTGCCTTTGATTTTGTGCGTTGACAGGCTTTGATTTGTGTGTTATAGTAATTGCGAAATTTGTAAAAAAGAGGTGAGAATATGGACGGCAGTTCACGAAGTACGGGCGCGGCAGGCAATACGGTTATAAGATACGCGGCGGATTTCGGCCGCCCGTATCCTGCATTTTAATCTTTGATAAAACAGTATTGTTTACCATTGCCCTACCCCGTAAGAACGCGATTTCAAAGTTTTTGCGCCTGAAAAGGGGCAGTGGATTTTTTATGCCCTTTTGCGCAAAAACGCCCTGAACAAACGTGATAACAAGGAAGGGAGTTTTGCAAATGGAAAACAGAAAAGAACGCATCAAACAGCACCCGGATTACCAGCAGGAACTGATCGGCATTATCCGCAGCAACCTGCCCCCGAAAGCACTGAAAGAAAAGCTGCTGGACTACCATGAAAATGACATTGCCGCAGTTCTTGAACTGCTCAGCAAAGATGAGAGAATGAAAATCTACAACATTCTCGATCCTGCAGCTTTATCCGACATTTTGGAATACGCAGAAGATTTCGGAACCTATTTTAAGGAACTGAGCACAAAAAAGCAGGCGCAGGTGCTGAGCGAAACGGAGGCAGATTCCGCCGCCGAATACCTGAAACAGCTTGAAAAAGCAGAAAGAAAAGCGCTGATCGATCTAATGGATGACGACAGCAAAAAAGACGTGTTTTTGGTTGCCTCGTTTGGAGAAGACGAGATCGGCAGCAAAATGACCACGAATTTCATTAAGATTCAGGCGGGGATCAGCATCAAAGCCGCTATGACCCAACTTGTATCCCAAGCTGCCGAGAATGATAATGTTTCCACCATTTACGTGGTGGATGAGAAAGAGGAATTTTACGGCGCGATCGATCTGAAAGATTTGATCGTTGCGAGGCAGAACACGGTTTTGGACGATATTATCCTGACTTCCTACCCCTATGTTTACGCAGATGAGGAAACGGATGATTGCGTAGACAGATTGAAGGACTATTCGGAAGATTCCATTCCCGTTCTGGATGACCGAAACCGGCTTCTGGGCGTGATCACATCGCAGGATATTGTTGAGATCGTGGACGAGGCGATGGGAGAGGATTACGCAAAGCTCGGCGGCCTTTCCTCTGAAGAGGACATTAAGGAACCGATCAAAACCAGCGTTAAAAAGCGCCTGCCATGGCTCATTGTTCTGCTTGGGCTTGGCATGATCGTCTCCAGCGTGATCGGCCTGTTTGAAAACATTGTGGCGCAGCTTACAATACTGGTATGTTTTCAGTCTCTTGTGCTGGATATGGCAGGAAATGTGGGCACGCAATCCCTTGCCGTTACCATACGGGTGCTGACAAATGAGAATTTAAAATTCCGTGAAAAGATCCGCCTGATGGCAAAAGAGACCAAAACGGGGTTTTTAAACGGGATCATACTGGGTATTGCGTCTTTGGTATTTATCGGTCTGTACATCTACTTTTTCAAGGAACACAACGCCGTGTTCGCGTTTGCCGTTTCCGCCTGCATCGGCGCGGCGATGCTGATCTCCATGGTGCTTTCCAGCTTTACGGGAACAGCCATTCCGCTGGTGTTTAAGAAATTAAAGATTGATCCGGCAGTGGCGTCCGGCCCGCTGATCACAACGGTAAATGATCTTGTGGCGGCAATATCCTATTACGGCCTTGCGTGGGTATTTCTGATCAGAATATTAAAAGTATAAAAGATATAAAAAATGTGCGGACTCATAAGGCATAAGTCCGCACGTTTTTTATTTCCCGTTTTCCCGCATCTTTTCACGAAAAGTTTTGCCGTAATATTTTTTGAGCAGGCGCTGAGTCTGCCGCTCGCATACGCCCAGTTTTTGCGACAGTTCTTTTAAAGTAAACCCGCGTTCATATAGAAACATATTCTCTATGATCAGAAAACGCAGGTCATTCAGATTTTCGTGTTTACTATCCGCGCCGGTTGTGCATTGCGGCGCATACAGGCGCGTAATTCTTGTAAGCAGATTGATCATAAGCCCGGCGGCAGCGTATTCCCTGCCGGGGTACTTGCTTTTAAATTCCTTAACGATCTCCGCCGCGCAGTGATTTTCAAATTCCTGATGATAGAAAAAATGCGTTTCCAAAAACAGTTTTGCCGCGCTGTTGCATTTTTGCGCGTTCTTTTTTTGAATATAGATATATAGATCTTTTACGGGATCTTCCAAATCCGGCACCTGCGCATGCGGCACGCCCGGGCCCGTAACGAAAAAATTTCCCGCGCGCATTTTATATGCGCCGGAATCCGTAAGCAGAGTTCCCTGCCCGCTCAGCACAAAATGCAGTTCATAACTGTTTTGGGAATGGCAGTGCATGGGGATCGTTTCTTTCAGTATGCCCCCGCCGCAGTCCGCAAGGGAAAACCGCACGCCGCTCCACTCAAATTCAATCAAAACCCCACCGCCTTTTCTACTGCAAGCATAGCATAAATGCGACAATTAATCAAGAAAGATGTCGCATTTTACATTTGAGTAATATGCTATAATTTTTACGGTGATACTTATGAATTTTAAAACAATAAAAAAAGGCATCTGCTTGCTGCTGGCAGGCAGCATTGCGGTTTCCCTTGCCGCCTGCGCGCCGGAAACGGCGGACGTGAGCGAGATCTTTGATGAGGAAAACAAAATCTCCTACTGCACAACTTACAAAAAACTTTCCGAAACGAAAGAAAACAAGACCGACAGCTGGCGCCAGGGCATGGTGAGCGGCAACGGCAGGCAGGGCGTGATCACGAGCGGCGCGCCGTACAGCGACACACTGATCTACCAAAACATTCATTTTATCATGCCGAACCAGAATGCACGCACCTGCCCGGTCACTTCTGATGAACTGGAAACGGTAAAGCAGCATATCATAAACGGCGAGGATATAGTGGATAATTCCAGTTATGACGACGTTTACTATTATCATCCCGGCGGGGAACTGCGGATCACGCAGGAAACGCAACGCGAGAGCGACTATGTGCGCTACACGGATTACGAAACGGCGGAAACCGGCGTAAGATACACGGATAAAAACGGTACTTGGACGCGCAGCACCTTTACCTCCAGAGCCGATGATGTTACGATCACGAAGATTTCCGCTTCCGATACGGGTACAAAAGTGGATCTGACGCTTTCTTTTGACGATATTTCCGTTATGGCAAATTGCAATGACGGAAACGAAAAGGATATGCAATATAAAAAAATCGTGGCGGACGATTGCGAATACATTGCTTTTGTTGCCCACTATCCGAATTATGAGAACAGCGAACTGAAAAACGGCGGCTATGCCACGCTGACCTATGTAATCACTCAGGGCGGAACAAAGGAAAAAATAAGCGGCAAAGCTGTGGATGACGAACAGTACGCTGCCGAAGACAACCCGCAGATACAGATCACGGACGCGGATCAGGTTTATCTGATCACCGTTTCCGACCGCACGTATGAGATGGGCGCGCTTGCGGATTTTGCCGCCGCACAGGAATATGCGCTGGTTAACGAACTGGCAGACGACTGCAAAGCCGTTGCACAAAAATACAGCCAAAGCGGCGCCTTTGATTATGACGCTGCGCTAAACGCGCATACTGCCCTGCATCAGCCGCAGTTTGACGCCGTAACCTTTACGCTGAACGGCGGATCCAGCAATGCATCCAACGAAACGCTGCTTAAGAACGCCAGAGGTGAAGACGATATCAGCAGCGCACTGGCGCAAAGAGCATTTTACTCCGGCAGATACGCATATCTTTGCTGTGCCGGAACTTCTACAAGCCGGCTTTACGGCATGTGGACCGGCGAGTGGAATACAAGCTGGGGCAGCAAATACACGATGGACGCAAATGTAAACCTGCAGATTTCTTCCATGAACACGGGCAACATCAGCTCGGCGCCCGTTGGATATGTATATTTTCTTCTGCGGCAGATGCCGGACTGGGAGGAAAACGCGCTTGCGACCCATGGTTACACGGACGCGATTCAGGCACCGGTAAACACGGACGGGGACAAAGCCGTTATCACGGAGACCGCCTATCCCTATCCGTTCAGATACTGGAACGCCGGCACGGCATGGATGCTATATCCGCTGTATGAGGCACTGCAGTGCTATGGTGATATGCAGATCCCGCTCAGCGATGAATTTGATCTGGAAGCACTGAAAAGCGTGCTTTCCGTTACGGAGGACGACCTGACGGATGAGGACATTCAGGCGATCAGGGAACGCGGCTATCTGGATCTTAGAACAGAGATCCTGCTGCCGCTGCTGACAAAAGCCGCAAATTACTGGGATCAGATGCTTTCCCCCGACTACTATACGGATGCGGACGGCAACATTCATTATGAAAGCGGCAAAACGGAACTTGCGGAAAATGAGTATTACTGCATTCTGCCGAGCTACTCGCCGGAGAACAACCCGGTCAATTACAAAAGCCCCTCCACCGCGAACTGCGCAATAGACATTTCCGCCTGCAACAGCAATTTGGAAATGCTGATCAACATTATGAAAAGCACCGATCCGAACGCAGATACCGGAAAATGGGAAGCATTAAAGCAAAAACTGCCGCCGTATCTTTATGACGAAACCGGCGCGCTGAAAGAATGGGCGTGCAACCAGTTTGAGGAAAACAACGAGCACAGGCACCTGAGCCACCTGTACTGCGCATGGCCAATGACGGAAACGCAAAACAACGAGGAGCTCCGAAAGGCATGCATGCAGGCGGTTGAGAACAGAGCATCCGAAAACGAGGCGAGCCACGCACTGGTGCACAGAAGCCTGATTGCCGCAAGGCTGAAAGACCGCGACGCGCTGACGCAGGCGCTTACAGACCTGATGAACAGCAAGATCTATTACAATTCGCTTATGACAAATCATGATTTTGACCGCGGCAGCTGCTACTGCACGGATTTTGCGATCGGCTATCTCGGAATCCTCAGCGAGAGCCTTGCTTTTTCTGACACGGGCGTGATCGAGATCCTGCCCTGCCTGCCAAACAGCGGATTTGACGCAGGCGAGATCACCGGCATCCGAGCAAGAACCAGAGCACTGATCAACGACCTGAAATGGGACACTGCTGCCGGTACGGCAAGCGTAACCGTTACTTCCGATATTGCGCAGACCATTGAGATCTCCTGCGGACTTTCCGGTGAAACGCAAAGCATTGCCTTTGCCGCAGGCGAAGCGAAAACAATAGAATTTACATTCTAAAAACAACAGCGGTTCGCAACGCATACGAACCGCTGTTGTTATTCAAAAAAGCCCCCTTGCAAAAAGCAGGGGGGGTGATTTTATTGCTGTGTTTCGGGGGAATCGTTTTGATGTTTCTCTTTCAGAACGCTGACAACCTGATCCACCTGCTTTTTATGAAGCGGATACCAGAACCACAAAACGATGGAGAGCAAAAGGAAAGCAACCGCAGGCACAAGCGTGGCAATATCGAAAATGCCCTCTTTCACCGCCGGATCAAACGCTGTGCTTTGCTCATAGCCCACCAGCGTCAGCAATCCGCCGACAAGCCCGGAAGTTGCCGCCTGACCTAACTTGCGCGCAAAGGAGTACATGCCGTAAACCGCGCCGTCTTCCCGGATGCCGTTTTTGATTTCTGAATAATCGATTACATCGGTTACAAGCGCCCACGCAACGATCTGGAAAACGCCGAGACCGATCCAGCTGATCATTTGAAACGCGGCATAAACAAATACGTTTTGCGGGCGGACAAAATACAGCACGATGCAAAGAATACCCGCCGCAAAATTGGAAACGGCGCCGATCTCTGCCTTGCCGAACCGATTGGCAAGCGGCTTTGCGGAAAACGCTGCCACAACCATTCCCACGCCCATCATAACCATGGAGAGCGTTTGCGCCTTGGCGTTTCCGTAATAATTGGGAAATACATAGTTCGCCATCTGCTGCAGGGTCAGCTGCGCGATCAGCATTAAAATGGACGCAACGATCAGCGAGATCAGCGCACGGTTTTTAAACGCGTTTACAAACATAACGCCCACGCTGTTTCGTTTCAGCTGTTCTGCCGTAACCGTTACCTTTACACGCTCCGTGCACATATTATAGCAAAGCAGATAACAGATAATGGCAAACACGGAACATGCACCGGCGATAATGGTAAAACGCGGGCCGTTCAAAATATCGTTTCCGTTGATTTTATCATATGCGATCAACGGAATACCGGCAGTTACGACCGCACCGGCAAGCGCACCGCCCATAGTTCTGAACGTGGAGAGGGACTGCCTGTCCCCTGGGTCGGGCGAAATGGCAGACGCCATGGAACCGTAAGGAATATTGACCGCCGTATAGAAAACAGAACCCCAGAGGATATACGTTACAAAGAGATACGCAATTTTAGCGGCATACGGAATATCGGATAGTGCGCTCTGATACATCAAAAATGAAAAGATCGCCACCGGGCCGCACATTCTTAGGATCCACGGCTTGAATTTGCCGTTTTTTGTGTCTTTACTTCTGTCGCAGATTCTGCCCATGCCGATATCCGTAAACGCATCCACAATTCTTGCCACCATCATTACGATGCCGACCACGTATGCATCCACTGCCATAACATCTGTATAGAATTTCAGCAGGAACGTGGACGAGAGCAAGAAGGTGAAATCATTGCCGAAATCACCGAACATATAGCCGAGTTTATCTTTGATTCCAAACGGCTTTACTGCTTTTTCTTTCATAGGTATACCTCATTTCCGGGGATATTTATTTCTAAAAGGCAAGAGAACATGCCTGATAAGCCATTCTTATTTATTGTTTTGCAAAGCATGCTGTTTATTCGTTTTTATGAAATTTTCACCATTCCTGCACAGGGCGCGGATAACGCTTAGACGGAATATTCTGCATTTTGGTGTATATTGCGCGGCTGTCTACACTAATCTCGCCGTGATTCTCCGTGATCACAAACAGGCTGCCGCCGTGATTTCCCATATCGCATTCTTTATCGCAATAGATATCACCCGTTTTCACAACGGAAGTGTAGGTAATGCCGTCAAACACCACCTCATAGCCGTCGCAATGATTGTGACCCGTAACGATTCGATTGGTGCTGCCCTTTTCCAGCACGGCGCGCAGAAACAGATCATTTTCACGATGAACGGCATACGCACGGTCTATGACAGCAACCAGTTCACGAATATGGAGCGGATTGGGATACGTTTCATTTTTGCCGTTTAAATAATCCGTACGCTGTGTGTTATCCGCAAGTATCCAATATTGGGCAATCGCGTCATTTCCCTCTTTTTCAGCCGCATTTGCATTATACTGATTTACCTTTTCCATCAGATCCGGATCGGATGTGATGCGTTCATCCGAGGTGTCGTATTCTATATACGGTCTGTCTGCCGGGCGGGACCATTCCGCCTCCGTATGAAAAGGCAGATCATTGTTCGGATAGCCGCCCGCGGTGTAATGGCCGCCCCAGCTGTTTTCATATTGGGAAAGGATCGCCGCGTAATCCATTGCTTTCATGCCGATATGGCAGATCAGCATGCTTTCCGGCGTGGACTGACCGGCGCTGACTCCAACGGAGCGGTTATAGGAAGTTAAGCCGTCCACAACCCATTTATACCATTCGATTTGCCGGTTCGTCAGCCCGACGCCGGTTCTGGAATACGGTCTTGCGCCAAGATCGGCGCGGTTTTTCGCGGTTTGATTACTCAGCAGATTCTGCCAGTCGCCCGTATCCATCAGAATAAAGGCATAATAGATCTCCCCCGAACCGGGATCACGCAGGTGGATCACGGTGTTGCCGAGCCCGCCGGCATACGGATCAACAGCCGGGTCATAAAGCGACGGATCCAAACATTCGGACTGGGCAATGCCCAGATTTGTGGGGCCCTGGCGGAAAACTGCACACGCAGACTGCATAACACAGCGGGCAAGCGCTGCTTTATCCGCTCTGTGTTCCGCATCGTGGTTTCCGAAAACGATCGTCCACGGAACACCGATATCATCCATCAGCGCTACAAAATGCGCGTAATTCTTATCATTCAGCGTTCCGGTCTCAATATCGCCGCAAACGATGATCAGATCGGGATCTGCCTCTTGAACAAGTTTTCTGATATCCGAATCCGTTTTATCATTTTGGTAATTCAGTGCCCACGTGCCGTACCAGCCGCCGTTTCTGTAATGGATATCCGTTAAGGCAAGCACCCGAAACGGTGTGCCTTTCGGCACATCAAACGTGTGATAGAGTGATTCATCCAACGGATCATACGTCTGCTGCGCACTCCAGTTTATCTCTTCCACACTGCCGCTGACAAATGTAGTTTCCGCGTTTTTAAGCATAACACGGGAAACGCCCCATACATACAGCGGCACGATCACGCACACCAAGGCAATCAGCAGGGCGATTTTAAAAACTTTATTCATTTTATCCCTCTCATTGGCAGTTTTAATAAAAATTTTCACTACTACTTGATTATATTAAATAAATCGCACAAAAACAATATAAAAAAAATATTTTTCCAAATCACAAAAATTATTTAAAGTTGTCTGCAGAAAACAGAAAAATAAAAAGGGTATTGACTTAAAGTATGGTTTAAGATATATAATAAACTTAAATCCTAAAAGGAGTTGATTTTATGAATGACAGCGAAATCAAAAAAGCGCTCGGCGGCGGTGCAGTTTTTGAGACCGGCGATCCAAACGATGCATTTGCGCAGTATTTTATCGGTCAAAGTTATCTGAAGATGCTTACAACAAGCGGTGTGGGCATTGGAAACGTTACTTTTGAACCTGCCTGCCGTAACAACTGGCATATTCATCATGCCACCAAAGGCGGCGGCCAGATCCTGCTTGTAACCGGCGGCGAAGGCTGGTATCAGGAAGAAGGCAAAGCGGCGCAGAGTCTGAAGCCCGGCGATGTAGTGGTTATTCCGGCCAATGTTAAGCACTGGCACGGCGCAAAAAAAGACAGTTGGTTTTCCCACCTTGCGGTGGAGGTTCCGGGAGAGGATACATCCAACGAGTGGTGCGAACCCGTAACAGACGAAGAATATAGCAAACTGTAAAAGCGCAAACAAAAAACGCAGCCTAAAGGCTGCGTTTCAGACTGTCGATAAAGTCGGCAGGAACGTGCAAATCGGAATTTGAAAGTGAGCGGAATATGGAAAGACCAATATTTGAAAAAATAAAAGATTATCAAGAATTTTCCAAATATTATTGGTATAGAGAAGAACTAAAACAGATATGTAAAAAAATAGGTGTTGCCAATATTGGAACAAAACAAGAATTGAATTATTATATAGAACAATATTATAATGGAATCATAATAAAAGATAAAACATATAAAGTAAATAAGGTTAAGGAATCTTCTATAAGTTTAGATTCCAAATTATTAGAATGTGGTTTTTCTTTTAATCAGAAATTTAGAGAATATTTTTCAAAATTAACAAATATAGATAATTTCAAGTTTAATGCTGATATGGCTACTACTTGGAGAGTTGTAAAAAAGACTAATGATACAAACTTTACAATACAAGATATGCTTGATGTTTATTATGGTAAAAAAGAATATGCAAAATATGATAATTCATCTTGCGAATGGAATAAATTTTTAAAAGATTTTTGTGCGGATGAAAGAAATTCAACATATAAAAACAAAATAAAAATTGCTTCAATTTTATGGAATGAAGTTCGTAATTCAACAAAAGCAAAAGTTTATACAGAAGACTTAATAGAAAAATATGCTGATAAAATAAAAAATTATCAGTAATACAAATTACAATTTAATTTAGTAAGAAATATAGTAATTTGAAAGTGAGTTGATAGTATGGCTAATGAAAGCAAAAAGGATTTTAATGCTATGATGAAAAACAATAAAGATATGCCTAAAATTCAAATTGTAGAAGATGAAAAGACTATTAAAAAATATGGTGGAACTAAAATGTTTTTTGCACCACCACTTTATTATGATACCCTTATGAAAAAAGTTCCAAAAGGAAAATTAGTTACAGTAAGTCAAATGAGAGATTATCTTGCAAAACAAAATAATTCAGATTTTACTGATCCAATGACAGCAGGAATATTTGTAAATATAGTTGCTTGGGCTAGTTACCAAAGAAATGAAGATATTACCCCTTATTGGCGAACATTAAAATCAGATGGCGAATTAAATGTAAAATATCCTGAAGCAATAGAACTACAAAAAAGATTACTTGAAGAAGAAGGACACACTATCGTTTCAAAAGGAACAAAAAATATAAAATACTATGTGAAAGATTTTGAAAATAGTTTAATAGAATTATAATTCAAATTTAATGGAGGAATTATGATTAGATCAAATATTAAAAAGCAATTTTCTTGTGATAGAAATAAGTTGTGGAATATTATTACAGATAATTCTAATTATGCTTGGCGAAGTGATTTATCTAAAATCGTAATTATAGATGACACACATTTTGTTGAATATACTACAAATAATTTTCCTACATATTTTACTATTACTGCGAAAGAAAAATTAAAAGAATATAAATTTGACCTAAAAAATGCTAATTTAAAAGGTAGATGGATTGGTATTTTTAAAGAACTTCCAAATGGTAATATTGAACTAGATTTTACTGAAGAAATAGAAGTAAATAGTTTTATTATGAAATTGTTGGTAAAGTCGTATTTAAAAAGCCAACAAAAAAGATATATGAGAGATTTAGAAAAAGAATTAAATAAATAGTAATTTAAAAATAGATTTTGTTTTCTTGCACATTAATGGCAATCATAAAATCGTTT